>Ga0214543_1002876_pt1 | contig 33858 bp, 29 predicted proteins | sample CNSS2metaG_FD_160094 | JGI IMG/M metagenome (GOLD analysis project Ga0214543, IMG submission 160094) | Root nodule microbial communities from cowpea collected in UCLA plant growth center, Los Angeles, California, USA - CNSS2 | ecosystem: Host-associated > Plants > Roots > Nodule | place: USA... | reverse complement strand
TCAAACAATATAAATAATTTAAATACTATCATGAAATGCGCTTGAAATGTCAGATAAACTTAACAAAATTTGGTTAAAAGGACTAAATTCACGCATTTTGGAAGATGAAGGACTAAATTGGTCAAAAATTTTGATGAGGGACTAAATCCAAATTTCGCTCAAACTGAGGGACCAAAAACATATTTAACCCATAATAAATTCAATTAAAATTTATTTTAAACCATTGTGTTCCATGATTAGTGGGTCTTGATTTTGATTTTCACAATTTCTTGTCTTGTTAGCTGGTTTAATTTCTCTGTCTCTTACCAATGAAACCGAGCCTCTATCGGGAATCGTATGTATAATAAATTATTATAATTTGAATGATCATTTCCGTTAAACACAAAAGTATCCAAATATCGAATATATTAATTGTTTGAAAGTTAAAAGTACAATCACAGAAACCAATAATGACCGGTGATTTCAGTTTTAACGTGTTCATACATAACCTCTTGAATTTCCTATATATATTTATATACCTGCCTATATATTTATATAAAAATAAGTGCCATAAGATAAGTATCAAATTTTCTTAATATAATATTTTTTAAAAATTAATTAAATAATATTGTGTTTATTAAATACTAATACTAAATTAAATTAAACATTGAAAGGCAAGTACAAAACAAAAATTATATAAAATACTAAGGGAGTGCAGTATTTTTGTTTCTCTACATTTCACTTTTATAAAAAAAAAATATTAATAAAATGGGAAGGATGATGTTAAAAAATAAAGAATTAAATAAGAGGATGCAAGGAAGTAAATGACTTTAAGATGTTGGTGTAGAAACTTTGTTTACGAGACAATCTTGAAGCCAAAATTTCATTATTTCGGTTTAACAAAGTTCAGTTGTCATAGTGTTAAGATCGATGAATTTGAAGATAATAGATGGGTTTGATAAAAGTTTCACAAAATTAGTTGTTTTGTTGAATGAAATATTTTTAGATGGAAATAATTACATACTCATAATTATGAAGCAAAGAAAATTCTTTGTTTGACAGGAATGAAGTATAAAATGATACCTCGAAGTCTTAATGGTTGCATAATATACATGAAATAATTTAAGGGGTTGAAAAAATGTCTAAAGCATGGGTTATCACAATAGAAGGAGAAAGACAACATTGAAGATAATCAAGAGATAGAAAATGATGACCCCTTTATGAAAGTTGGTTAGTACCTTCCAATCATACTCATACTTAAGTCATTAGTGTAGAAAAACCTTTTTATACCAGTTATTTTTTTTATACTAGTTCTAGTTTTGGACCTGTATAAAAACAAGTGGTATAGAAAGTTTTCATTTTTCTACACATGTTATGGAACTGATATAGAAAATCTACATTCTATACCAATTCTAAACCCGGTATATAGAAACTCCACATGGAAAAGGAAAATTTTGAAGCCCCTCCATTGTGAAACTCAAACTTTGAAGAGACTTTGTTGTTTATCCTCAACCTTGCAACTTGTCCTATGGCTACGTACAGAATATCCCACGCATCATTTATAGCCTTCTGTCACTAAAACTACCACTTCGACTAGACCAACTTCTAATTCTAGTTAGTATAGATTGAATCATCCTAACCAAACCCTAAGCCATCATTTTATGACTTTACAAAAACCCAAGAAAAAAATGTCAATTTACCAAAAAATAAAAAATAACCAACCAAAACACTGAGACGCCGAGTTAGAGCTGACACTGGTGAGATACCTCTACAACCTTTTGCATTCCTCGCTCGAACGTTCTCTTTCATTACACCTTGGGAACAAGCTTTGTTCTTTAACGCTAATTCCCACTCTCCTCTAGGACCTCCTCCTCAACGCTTCTCCTCTGACTCCTCCTTTCGCTCCACCGTCGTCAACGAACTCTGCACCACACTCGAGGGTGACTCTACTTGCTAGATCTAATTCTTACTTTCACTATCTCCTCAATTACAAAGGCTTCCTAGCCTGCCAGATCTAAATCCTTATTCAAATATAGGGATTGAAATGCTTCATCCATATGGGAGAGTGAAGGAGTGAAGCAAAGGTTCGAAGAAGGAAACAGGTTTGAGAAAAGAAAAGAAAAAAAGTGGTATGACATAGTTGAGGAAGAACGAGGGTAATGAAGGAGAACGATGAAGGTGAAGTTGTTGGTTGAGAAAGATTTAATAATGATCCAATTGTGTGTGTGCAAAGTTTGACCCACACTACAAATGAAAAGAACAAAGTACAAAAATTACACTGGTTATAGTGAGCAATATATAGGTATAGAAAGTGATCTATCTTATTACCATTTTGCCATCGCCTAACTTTTTATATTGGATCTAGGTCTAACAACGTATGGAAAGTTTTACAATATTTACAGTTATGTCACCACCTTACTTTTTATACTTGGTGGGTTAGAATCGACATAATAAGTTGTAATAAAAAGAGTTGTTTGCACTAATGAGTAATTTTTTGTGAACCCAAAAGACGTAGCCTATAATCACATATAGGCTATGATTTTACCCAAAATCATGTTTTTTTTTGTTTAATTTATTTCTCCTTCAACTTTTGAGCTATGGTTATCTATTTCAACTGTAGACTATGATTATTGTTACGGGATTGATAAGTGTACCAAATCACACAAGTAATAAAGTATACACTTCAAGTATCGTTTCCCTAAAGGCTTATGAAACATTTGATAACTCTTGCAATTCATAACTCAATTAGATCACAAATTTCACAAAAACAAAAATAAAACTCTTTTTGTATTTTTATCAAACATATGCTGTGCAACAATTTATGATATATGTTTCACTTGGATTAGGTTTCATGATTCAATTCAAAGAAAAAACACCAAAAAATATACTTCTAATTTCTTCTTTAGCATTCATACATTTTGTAACAAGTCGTAATGTCTTACCAACAAATCTAAACTTAAATAATAAAATCCCTATGTCTAGTAATTTTTTTATAAGTTTGTATTAATGATCAAGATTCTGATGTTATAAATGAATAAATGTTTCACATTTATGTCTAGCATGTGAAATATATTAATTGTTCTATCGTAATCAAGTTTTCTAAACTATCTTTTAATTAACATGTACTCCCACATATGCAATCAATCTAGAATATGCCATTAAAACAATAATATAACACAAGAGTGGTGAAAAACAAATATTGAGTAGTGAAATTTTAAAAATACACTACACTCAATTCCTGTGAATAATGGAGTTAGCTATTTCTTAACATTATGAATAGTAGAAAAATGATAAAGATGAATGCTTCCAACATTTACAATGTCAAATTCCTTTTTCCTAAAAGTTTTATTTTCCCCTCTCTCTCCGAAAGGAATTTCCCCTAAAGGATTTTTTCAATATTCCTTTTAACTTTATGAAGCCTTCCAATTAAAGACTTTCATAATTAGATTGAGCCTGAAATTTGTATTGATTTTATAATTGAATAACCAACTTTATTAATATTTCTACTTCCTAATAACTTTGATAATTAAATTTTGTTTATATTATTCTTAATTTCTTTGATATTGTGACTTATGTGCAAAATATTAAATATGTAAAATAATTATTTTTCCAATTTTATTAAATACAACCTAAAATATCTAAAATGATAATAATAAAAGATAAAAATAAACAAAAGTTAAAACATGATAATACTAATTATCAGTTTCTTATAAAAATCATAGCCTATTCCTCTCTTCTTGAAAATGACTATAAATTTAGTTATCTAATGGAATCGTAATCTATTATGTACAATTTCCAACTATAGCCTATAATCCACCTTTTTTATTACGGAGTTCATTAACCGTAATTTAACATAAAAGATAACTATAGTCATTTTTCTTGTTTGTACTAGTGATGCAACCTACAAAGTTTCTCTTTAAACGCTGTTTAAGAATGATTTTCCAAATGAGCCTCACATGCATGCATACCGTGAAAAACCTTTTACTAATTATGTTATAAATTGTTTTTAGATAAAGAGAATGAAACATCGTAGTATATCTTTCACTATTGTGAAGTAATATTTTCTCTACAAGAAAGAACATATATTCTGATAGAGTGTAAATCTTGTAATCAAAACAAGTTTATTGCAATATAGCTTAGAAAAGATTTTATGTACTTTGTTAAGAGAGACTTTGTGTACTCATATTTAAACTCAATAAAAGTTTTACCAGATAACTTGAAGAGACTCTGTAACTTTAAAAAAATGTCATATAGTCAGATATGCAAGAACGACTTTATGTTTGCTTCTGTATTGCATGACAAACTTATTGTGTCTCCTTCTCTGTGGAATCATATAATTGATATGGAGAATTTTTCATGTTGGGCCTTCTTATAATAGATACAGATGATTCTATAAACTGATTCAAACAGATGATGGAAAATGTGTGGTTTCTACGCTATGAAATGTTGCTTCTTATCATTCCACCATCAAAATCATTGATATATGTTATGGAGATTATTTACACAGCTTTAAACTGACGGAGAAGATTGTGTTTTGCTCCATTGTCTTTTACAATAAATGCACATCAGAAACACTTGTCGATGGGCCTTTCTTTCGTTGCTTGTATGTAAACAGAATAAAATAAAAAGGATTGCGAATGTTTCAAATTCAAATTTTGATTAAGTACATTATTTATCATAGCCCAATAATTGTATTACAAGTTGCAAATGACACGTTCTTCGTTTTCCGTTTCTTTTAAATAAAATAGGGACACAATTTTTACTCTGTGGGTTTCGCAAACGTATTTGATTATAATATATCATTATTGTAATTCTTTTTACAATGAAAACTCACGGATATCAGATATGACAAGTATCCAATACGTTGATACGTTTATTTTAAAAATAATAAGATACAATATGTTATATATGCATACTAAAATATGTATAATAATTCTTAAAAATATGATAAATATATGATTGTTATAATACAAATCCAAATTAAAAAAATTATAAATTACTATCACCATAAAAGTATTATTGCTTTACAAATTAGATACTTCATAGATAAATATAGATTAAATATCCTAAAATATTGGACACATATATGTGTTGGACACGGATGTCTGACGCGCTGAATACCCATTAAGAATTATTCTAAACACAACTTTTAAATTATAACAAAAACCATCACTATTGTTTTCATTACTAAAAACTTTCATTTTACATGAAATTTTTCTTGCAAATTTGTTAAAAAATTTTGTAAGAAAAGACTTTTTTTCTACTATTTTTTCTAAAAATTAATTGGCAGATAATTCTTTTATGGATAATTATTTCTTACAAAATTGTAAAATTCATAAGTATCTTTTTACAAAATTGATTTTGAAAAGTATTTTATACAAATATTCTACAAAAAAATTGACAGTAATTTTCTACAATTTTTTATAACAAAATTTAAAAGTATTATTTACGAAAAAAAATTTAAAACAAAATTGACAAAAAATATGATTTTTTTAATAATGATTACGCATTTCATAAATGGATATAAATGTGTAAAACATATCTAATATATATATATATATATATATATATATATATATATATATATATATATATTCTACTAACATTCTTTATAAACAGAAATTGTTTTTATAAACAAAATTTTCCAATGCTACTTTCCCAAAATTTTCCTTCTATTATTTCTTTGTCACGTCGCTTTTCCGTAAAATGAACAGGAATAATGTATTATGAAAATCATTCCAATTTCGACCAATTTACTTTGCTTTTCAGTTTTTGATAAAAATCTTATTTTAGTTCAATTATTTATTGGAAGAAGGAGTTGATACATTAAAAAAACAAGTTGCACGCCGTACTTGAACAAGAATATAATAATAAAAATAACAACTCAACAGCATGATGTGAAATTTCAAAGTGCCTTTTCTCTGTGTTTGTTTATATATATATATATGTGTCTCCCTAGGCAATGGTGGCAACACAACCTATTGTTTTATTCAGATAATCAGAAATCTGTGTCTGAGTTCCTTTCTCTTTCAGCAATAGGTTGTTGTGGTAGTCGAGACCCTGCTAAGATTTTGTGTTAGCATGATGAGAATAACGGGGTTGAGAGCAGTTTTTATATGGTGCATATGGTTAGGGTTGATACAGTTTTCAGTTGGAGGAAGGGTGAGACACTACAAGTTTGATGTGGAGTACATGATCAGAAAACCAGATTGCTTGAAACACGTTGTGATGGGAATCAACGGCAAGTTTCCAGGGCCAACCATTAGGGCTGAAGTTGGTGACACTCTTAACATTTCTCTCACCAACAAGCTCTTCACCGAGGGAACTGTTATTCACTGGCATGGAATCAGACAGGTTTTTTTTTTTTTTTTTTTTTTTTTTTTTTTTTTATTTTTGTTAAAAAAAATTTAAAAAAATATTTTTTGTTGTTTTTTTTTTTTTTTTTTTACTGTGTTTTATGTATGATAGTGTCAACAAATGTGAAACATAATTGTTGATGTTGGTTTTGCTGTTTGTTATGAAGGTTGAAACTCCCTGGGCCGATGGAACTGCTGGCATTTCACAGTGTGCCATAAATCCAGGAGAAACTTTTAACTACAGTTTTAAAGTTGACAGGGTAATTACATTTCTGCCCTCTTTATGTTCTTTTTCAATCTTTTGGGAGACACAAACGAGGCTTCCAGTCATATATAAGTTAAGTTGGACGAACTATTTTAAGTGAAGAAAGTTTTCACTTCAAATTTTCTTGGAGTAATATGGTAATAACTGTTTGTGTTATTAAGTAAAGTTTTTGATTTTCTAGACCTAAAAAATCGTGTAGTTTGGTGGAAAAACTCCCCCAAAATAATAAATTAATTATGAGAAAGGGGGTGGGATATTTTATAAAAAATTTAAAATAAAAAATTAGAAGTGGCGTTAGGATTTTTGAGGTAGAAATATTCAATAAAGAATCTCTACTCAGTTTTAACTTGTGTGAGAATGGAGATCCTATAATGCTTGCCACTTGGATCAAGCATTTGTGATTTCCTCTCTCATTTCTATAGAAAAATACATGTATATTTTACTCCAAAGTTCTGTTTGGTTCAAAGACAAGAGAGTAAGAAGGGAGAAAATGTTTTGAACTTTAATCTGAAAAGAGATTTAAAATTATTCAAAAAGTTGTCCTTTTTTTTTCTTGCTTTTCAAATGTTTCTTAAATAATAAAAAATGTACATCTCTTTCAATCTAAAATATTAATTAGACTAAAGTATTATTCGTTTTGTCTCTGGTAGGGTCTTCACATGGTTGTTCTTGAAAAGCAGTTGTGAGTTAAGCGAGAAGAATTTTAAAAATTATCTTGCACTAGATTTTGAAATAGTATGAAACATTATGAGGGGCATTTTGTTTGTGTGGTTGATTCATGGTATTTTGTTTTGGTTTGAGCTTTATGCAAAGAAGAAGATGGGTGTGTGTTTGTAATGATGAATTGGTGGTGTTAATTATACGGTGCAGCCTGGAACATACTTCTACCATGGACACTATGGTATGCAAAGATCTGCAGGGTTGTATGGGTCACTGATAGTAGATTTGCCAAGGGGACAAAACGAACCGTTTCACTATGATGATGAGTTCAACCTTCTTCTAAGTGATTTCTGGCACACCAGCTCACATGAACAAGAAGTTGGTCTCTCTTCCCTACCATTCGAATGGATTGGTGAACCTCAGGTAATTAATTAATTAATTAATTAATAACTTCATTAAATTAACCTAATATGTTGGTAATCATTTATTATTATAAAGTACCATTTTATTCTATGATAAAGAAATAAAAAAAGTTAATGATTTGAGATATAAAGACAGAAATTCCAGATAGAAATCATATCAGAGTCCATAAAGTAACCTAGAAAAACATGCACCTCTGCTCCATCTGAACAAAGTATTGGACTTTTATATTAGGGCACCACTGAATTCTTCTCTCACATTTTTCTTGCTTTTCTTTTACCCTTTTTAATCTAACCCTCTGTATCATTAAAGTGAAACATGAATAGAAGGAGAGACACTCTTTTCTGAAATTTCAACCAAGTACAACAATTTCAATAATTGTGATATTCAAATAATAAATAATTATAACTCAAACTTGTTGTCATAAATTATTACACTTTTGACATTTTTAAGTGATTTATACTAAATCTGTAAAAAGAAGAGTATGCATGTGTCTTTTCGGATCCAATCAAAATCAGTATTTCTTTATTGTTTTTATATAAAAATAAAACTTTAAAATTTCAAATAAATCAGGTTTTGGAAAGCTCACCTTAGTTTAAGAAACCATTTACACAAAGATACTTGCAAATCACTTTAAAACATTCGTCGATCTTTGATACATTTGCTCGTCCTCTCAAACTTCCAAACCTTGTATCTGTTTTAAGAATATGTCTGCTCATTCTATCTTATTGTAGAAATATATGTTTGTCAGAATTAAATTTATTCAATTATTTTTATTTATTCTCAAAAATTAATAAAAAATTAAAATATAATTTTATCTTTTTATTTTCTTACACTTTACTAACTTTTTTTGAGCATTTCAGACTTTGTTGATCAATGGAAGGGGACAGTTCAATTGTTCTCTGGCAGCTAAATTCATAAACACGACTTTACCAGAGTGCAAATTTAAAGGTGGTGAAGAATGTGCCCCTCAAATTCTTCACGTGGAGCCAAACAAGACCTACAGACTCAGAATTGCCAGCACCACTGCCTTAGCTTCACTCAACTTAGCCATTTCGGTGAGTTCCATTTTACCCTATATTTTTTTTTTTTCATTCATAAGAAAAATTTCAATCTGAATAATAAAATATTTACCGCAACTCACTAATCAGTTACACTCCTTATTATGATCACAGATATAAAGAAAACTTCTAAGAAAAAAATTATTTATTTATACATAAGCTATTTGTAAAAGTTCTCTTAATGTTTATATTTTAACTATTAATAAGTTAATTCTAATCTAGGAAGAAGTTTATTTTATTTTCTTTATATTTATGATTTTTGTTGGATCCCACCACTTTTGTCTTTAAGCACGCCTTTGTAAAGGTTTCATCATTCTCGTACGTGCATTATTGACCATTAGCTGTATGATGTGCTTAGCATGAGATATTCTTGTTTTTCATTTTGGTATTGTCCACAGTTTCCACTTAAACAAAAGAGAAACCAATTCAAGAAACCCCAAGTGATTCCATCAAATCAGTTAGTACGCAATTGATTATTTTTTAACATTAAAGAGTTCACTAATATGTCAAGAAAGTTGGAAAAGTATGTAAAAAAATAGTAAAGAAAGAAGTTTCAATGATAAAAAAATTGCTTTGTAGACGTGGAAAACATACAGTAAAGGAAAAGAGCGTTTCAGCCATCTATTATTTATATAAAACATAAAGGACATATAAAATTTAATAAAGTATAGTTGCACCGCTCTCTTATTTATTTTAATTATATACCAAATTTTAAAATGGATACAGTTTATGTAAATCCTCAAATATTTGAAGTAGTATTATTAGTAAAAAAACAAAAGAAAAATAAAATAAAATTGTTCTGTCTTAAAGTACTATAAAAGAATCAAACCAGAACCGTAATTTTGAAGGAAAATATAATAAACATGTGCAGAAAGAGTAAAGAGAAAGATAGTGTTACAGAGTAGAGGCAATTATTTGTGCTTCAAATAATGCAGTGTGTTGGAAATTAGAAGCTGATATATGAGCGAGTGGGGCTCACTGAGTTGTGAAACACCGAAACATTCTGGATAAAGACCATGATGTAATACTTAGAAAATACTAGGAAAAGGATAAAAGGAAAAAATTATATATATCAGTGAGATTCCATGGGTTTGGTTTGTGGGGACCTGGCACGTCGTGAAAGTTATGGCCACTGATTTGGAGTAGGTACTCAATAATATCATCGCATTTGGGTAACTAATTTACATAATTGAGTTCTGATTTTAATATACACTTCTAATTTTAGGGTGTACAAACAGATAGAACAACGAGTCAAATGACAAAAAATTAAAAAATACTATGCAACGAGTGATGAGAAAAAAAGAGAGTTAACGTTTCTTTAATTTTAGGGTGAATTGGTTACTTCAAAACAAAGATAAGAAAAGTGAGTAAATCTAAAAAGAAAAAACAAAAGATATTGGAAATGATATGATGGATACAGTAGGAATGACATGAAAGCGAAACAAGAAGAAAAAAGTACCTGTATATTTATAATAGTTCCAAGTGATGTCATGAAAATTTATAATAAAAAAGTAATGGTTTTAACATATGAAATAATTTTTCGTATTTTTTTTCTTATTTCTCTCTCTTAAAACTACTTTTATAAATTTTGTTCAAATAAAACTTTTTTCAGATAAAAGTATTAAATTGAAAGTGTACTTGGTTCAACCTGTCTCAATATTCTAGGCAAATTAGGTATCGGTGAAACAATCTCACTTTCATGATTGAACTGTACTGTAAGAAATGGTACAACTATAGATTCATCTTCATGTGTATCAACATACATTATCATGTAACATTTGTCTTTTCCTTTTGTTTATGTTGCAGAATCACAAACTTATTGTGGTGGAAGCTGATGGAAACTATGTTACACCATTTGTGGTTGATGATATAGATATTTACTCCGGTGAAAGCTATTCACTGCTCTTTCACACGGATCAAGATCCAAAGAAAAACTATTGGGTTTCGATTGGAGTCAGAGGAAGAAAACCCAACACCCCACAAGGCTTAACCATTCTGAACTATAAGACAATTTCTGCTTCGGTTTTTCCAAGTTCTCCACCACCCATCACACCCCTTTGGAATGATTTTGAACGTAGCAAAGCATTCACTAAGAAAATCATTGCGAAGATGGGAACCCCACAACCTCCAAAACGTTCTGATCGTACAATTTTCCTTCTCAACACCCAAAATCGCGTTGATGGGTTCACCAAATGGTCCATTAACAATGTGTCCCTAACTCTGCCCCCAACCCCTTACTTGGGTTCCATCAAGTTCAAACTAAACGATGCTTTTGATCAAACACCTCCACCTGTGACTTTCCCTCAAGACTATGACATTTTCAACCCTCCTGTCAACCCTAACTCAACCATCGGCAATGGGGTTTACAGGTTCAACCTCGGTGAGGTTGTTGATGTGATACTGCAAAATGCAAACCAATTGAGTGGGAATGGTAGTGAGATTCACCCTTGGCACTTGCATGGACATGACTTTTGGGTTTTGGGGTATGGAGAAGGGAAATTCAAACATGGTGATGAGAAGAAGTTCAACTTAACACATGCACCTTTGAGGAACACTGCTGTAATATTCCCTTATGGTTGGACTGCGTTGAGGTTTAAGGCAGATAACCCAGGAGTTTGGGCCTTCCATTGCCACATTGAACCACATTTGCACATGGGAATGGGTGTCATTTTTGCTGAGGCTGTTCACAAAGTTCGAGAAATTCCAAGGGAAGCATTAACTTGTGGGCTTACTGGGAAGAAACTAGTAGAAAATGGACGCCACTGAAACTAGTCAATGAGTCACACTACTTGTGCTTAAATGTTATATCTAATGTGCTAAGAAATGTTTATTTGAATGATGCATTAATAACATGTTTTAATTCAACATTTAATTCAATATGTTAAGCTTTATTAAAATACTAGTATTTTGATTCGTTTCATTATTGATTATAAATTATAAATTATAAATGTGTAACAAAATGTTTTAAGAATTTAATGAAGTATAAATTAATATGTAAAATGTTAAACTTAGATAATGATATTATTGACATGATAATAATAACAAATTTTATTCCAATAAAATGAGATATTACTTTCAATCAAATATTTTGTTATTAGTATATTATATTAGGAAGCACACATAATTTTTGTTCGCAATTGAAGTCATATTCAGGAAGTGTCAAAAAAGATATGTCATATAACCAAGTTAAATAAACATAAGTCATGAAATACACCATTTTGAACAACATTATAGAATTATGCTTAATCTAATCACAACAACAACCATTAACAAACACTTTAATATTTGGTTCGATAAAATCATTGTCTGCTTAAAAGACAACAATATCACCTTCTTTTAACTCATTTTCAGAACAAAATACCCTCCAACCTTGACCTATCTTTGTTGAACTTCTATTTTTATTCGATATTAGGATTTTGCAATTGACTATAGTTTTAGGCCCTATAAGAAATACATCTTGTACATTCTCGTCCTAAATGAAGTTGGCAAACTTTGATGGCAAGTCTTATATGATTCAAATGTTATTGGTAGTGCATTAATTATTTTCATTTAATTAGATGTAAATTAATATTAAATAATACTTGAAATGATAAAAAGAATTCATAAGGCATATACCAAGTGACTTGCTTTGCTTTGATACTTTGTCAATTTGACTGAAAATATAGATCTTGTTTCTTGATGACTGATACGACACATAAATGTTGACAAACTCCTTGGTGTACAACCACCTTTAAACACGATTACATGAAATAAAGAATTTCCCAAATACTGAAACCGCATGTGAGAGTCACTTTTGATGTCATACAAATCTCTCATATTACTCAACCTTCTGTGATTTTTGGATTATTTGAATCCATGTTATAGGTAACTGTCGTGCTCTTACCATTTACATCTACCAAGTGCCACTATGGACCTAATTCGTGTTCATTAGTAACAACAAAGTGTCGATCAACAAATCCAAATGGCTACAAATTAATAAAGACAGTAAAAACATGAATAAATTTATCTCTACAACGAAATGAAAACATAAACACAAACATATATATGTACAAATTGTTTTTGTTCAAAAGTCTTATGTATTTATTACAAATGAAAAATAAATTTAAACTTTATAAAGTAATAAAAAAACATTACACCCAGTAAATAACAACTAAAATAAGAATAAATTTTGTTGACGGATGGTTTTATCTCCTATATAATGGTACTGTATATCGATATCTTTGTTTACCATTGTGGGAAAAATCTGAATGTTTTAATGTAGCTGATACAGTGGGAATCAGGATCATAGAGTTCACAACAGAAAACACATACAACAACAAATATCAATGCTTTCCAAACATGTATTTCTGTGGTTAAATTTGCAGCATACCTGACAACATATGTAGATTGTGATGAAGTTCCAAAGTATTGTTCTGTTGTTTGCTCCATCTGTACTGGTTTGCTCCATCTCCATTCCTCTAATTGCAGAACAAAGTCACAGTTGAAATATATGGGTAAGTGAAAATTGTGGATGGAATGGTAAAGTGGAAGTTGGGAATGGAAAGGCAAAGATCATCACGTGGAAAAGGAATCTTACTTGAAACTGGTAGCACAATTTCAGTTTTACGTGCAAATAGTGGCTTTAATTGTAAAGTAACTGAAATATATGTTGTATGTGTTTTTTGCATATATTTTAATATATAAAGTAACTGAAACATAAAGCATTTACAAATAACTATAACATATTGTATTTTATATTCGTTATACATATAAGAGTTATAACAGTAAAGCCACCTGTACTGTAGTAACGAATAAGAAAATGTATGTAGATGTTTTTTCTTCACAATACAGTAAATTCACAAACAAAAATTAAAATAACAAAAATTGAGAATCTTTATAACAGTTATAATATATGTATTGCAGAAACCATGGTGTTCAAAAATTCAATCCATGAGTGGACAACAAATAATGAAATTCAAACATGTATCAATGACCATGTACTTTTCAATATCGCTGCAGCTATAAAAAAAAATCCTCAAAGTGTATACTATACACTATTGCATATTATAATCTACAACAAAAGAAAGGAATTACAGTTAAAGATACAATAATTAACAAATTATAAGAATGTTGTTAAAGTAATTTGTATACCTCTTATCAAATATTTTCAAATATTTCTTTGTAAACCACATTTGTAGTTGTATTGCTTACTTTTCTATCTTCATCCAGAATTGAAATTTTGAGTCCTTTCTTTGTTGTCACTCTAGAAATTGCTACGTACAATTGTCCATGAGTAAAAACTGGGCGAGGAAGATAAAGTCCAACTTTAGAAAGAGTTTGTTATTGACTTTTGTTTATTGTCATTGCAAAGCATAAGGATATTGAAAATTGCCTCCTTTGAAATTTAAACGGGATGCTGGAATCAGAAGGTGTCAAAATCATTCTTGGCATGAAAATTTTGTCACCAACATTTTTGCCTGTTATTACAATAGCAGAGATAACATTCTTTCCTAAATCATTAACTTGCAACCTTGTACCATTGCAAAGACCATTTGCTTGATCAACATTTCTTAAAATCATAATTGGTACGCCAACTTTCAATTTAATCCTATGATTTGGAATTCCTGAACATTTGATATCATTTAGAAACTCTTGAGTAAATCACTCACCTTGAGTTTCTTGATCATCATCAGATTGGCAAGGAGTGTCTCAACTTAAATAAATTTGTTCTTCACCAAAAATCAAAGATAAAATGAAGTCATTTATTTGTTCAACACTATCAATTGTAGGGCAAAGTATAGCGCTGTCATCAAAGAAGCTAGGATTCATGATATTTTCAATTAGACCACCATAAACAAATTTCACTAAAGAAAGTAAAGGTGTTTCACTTTCTTGAATTAGGATCTGTTGGTATTGAAATGTTGGCTTCACCACTTTCATTCAAATTCATATTTCCATCTCCAATTTTAAGAATCCAATCAACAAATTCTTTTATATGTATTGTACTTTCATTTGAAACAGCACATTTTAACCTCATGTTTTGTGATAGCTTAAGAATTGTGAAATATTGCCAAAAATCAGAGTAATTAATTGATGAGTTCATAATATCATACCTTGATCCTTTTCTTACTACTGGCAAGATTTGTCTAAAATCACCGCCCAAGACAACAACCTTTCCACCAAATGGTTTGTCAGCATTATCTTCATTTGTAGCTCTCATAATGTCTCTCAATGTTCTATCAAAAGCTTGGAAACATAACTTATTCATCATAAGAGCTTCATCCCATATGATAAGTTTTGTTTCCATCAATAGTTTAGCACGAAGACTTCCTTGATTGATGTTACACGTTGATTCATCATTAATTGCTAGTGGTATGCAAAAAGTAGAATGAACAGTTTTACCTCCAGGAAGCAATAAAGATGCAATGCTGCTTGAAGCTACATTAAGTGCAATCATTCCCTTTGCTCTAATAGCAGCTGACAAAAGTTTCCACAAATATGTTTTTCCAGTCCCGCCATAACCATATAAGAAAAATAAATTTTCTACATCTGAATTCACTGTTGTCATAATTCTGTTATAAACATGTAGTTGCTCATTAGTGATTGAGTGCAATAGAGAGTGATGTAGCTTCTCCATTTGTTCTTTATCATAATTCATTTCATCAATAATGAACCTGTTATTAAATTCGAATGAATTAGAAAGATTAGGTTGAGGAAGGGAACTATAATTTGTTAAAGCTCGCCCATTGGAATTTAGAAGTTCTTCTACTTCTAGGAGACAAAGATTGTGTAAATCATGTTCTTCCATTTGAAAACCTAAAAAAAAAACATGTCATGAATAAAAAAATATGGAATAAAGAATGAAGATTATTTATATTTAGTACCTGATATGTTCAAGTCTTTCCTTTTTTGATATAGGATACCATCTGCCAATAAATTCCAAGTTGCATCCCAAACAACTTTTGGCTTTGACATTATATTCATGATTAACAAAGAAACAAATAACCTTCTAAGTTGATTTCCATATGCAAGATGGCTAGCCTCTTTAATAGCATCAATGAATTCTTTGTCATCTGCCAATAATCCTTATTCCTGGCAAGCCTCTTGGTATGTAGAGAATGTTTTACCATTAATTGTCTTTATACTATCATGATTAATACAACCTTTTTGTTTTGTTAGTAAGATTCTCATGTACTAGCATTCACCTGATCCTGGAGGAACATATGTCAGTCTTCCAATACTATAACCCTGCTTTCTTGGTTTCCATTGCCTTTGTTTAGACATCCAAACAAACTTTGTTGGAAATTCAGCATAGGTCAAGTTTCTCCCTTCCTCATATCTTTTGTTGGAAACATGGTATTGATGTTGTCATTCATTTCCAATACATCATCAATTCTATCATCATTTGTAAACAAAACTGTTTGTTGATCTTGTAGGTGAAAAGTTAAACACTGAACAGCAGGCCATCTATGATAGATATCAAATCCATAAATTCTCCAAACTGCTTCACATGGAGATAAATATCTACAATCATAATATCTTTTAATCTCATCAACAATACACATTTCTGTAGAATCATTCTCTTTGTCTGTAATTTTCATTGTGGCTCTATCAAGACCTTTGTTGACATATTTGAACAAATACTTGATTGAGTTTGATTTGTTGCAATATTTTGTATTAACATGAGCTTGATATCGCATTAAGAGAAGAGGACTATAAGGCACAACATTTCCATTACCTAATTTATGTCCATTTTTCAACACAAATAAATCATCATCTTTACGCCTATATACAGGATATCCGTCCTCATCAATTGTAGTTTTATGTCTAAATTTTTTAGGAAAAAATTTAGAACACCGACCTTCTTTCATACATGGTGAGTTGAATCTAACGGCTTTGCACAGACCATGTATCATATATGTTTTAACAGTCTTTGAAAGTTTTGGATAGAGATCTGGACGAGGAAGTTCAGCAGAGATTACTTCATCTATGTGCTTTGCATTTTCTAACTTGTTTGAGTCACTCAACCATAATAATATATGAGCATGTGGCAGACCTCTCTTTTGAAATTCAACTGTATACATACCTAAAATTTGAAGATAATTATTACACAAAACAATTGGCGATAAAAAATCTAAATGATGGAAATGTAGTTTGTGTACGTGATGAGTTCAAATTTTTGCCCTCATTTAATATTTAAATTTGGGGATTTAATTGAATTTTCTATGCTTAAAGATTGATTTAATTATGATTTGTGATTATTGGATTTATTGAGTAAGTTTGGTAAAAGTGGCGTAAAAATTGATTTTAGTTGCATAAAATATTATTGGATATTCTAACGTTTGTTAATGCAATTGGAATTTATTTTTGGTCATTGATAGTGTGGATTTGAAATATTCAAAGTTACAAAATAAGTCCAAAATCAGGAAATTCTTGAAAAGAATAAATCAGGAGCTAAATGCACCCCCAAATTTTATTTGCACACTCCTTCTAAAGTGGACCACCAAAAACCTGTTTTGCACCCCCAGTTTTCACTAAGTTGCACCCCTCCTACCACTTAAACTCCACTCAACCAGATCATGCCATGTGGCAATCCCCACCCTTCAAATCAGGCCAACCATATGCTGACACGTGTTATAATCATACATTCACCAAAATGACCAATTAGACACTACCACGTCATCATCTCCTCCATCTTACACATGAAACCCTAACCCTAATTTTCATCATCTCCTTCCATCACCATGGCAGCCGCCACCCAAGCCGCCAATCTTGCTGCCGGCCACCACGATTCCACGCATCCAGCAGCAGCGAACCAGCAACGCCATCACCACTGCCATTCGTTCACAGAACCTGCACCACAGCAACCTTGCATCTTCCAACCACCGCGGCCATCACCTGCACCAGCGCACCTCCACACCACGGTTGCAGCCACCATCGCGAGTCATCTTCTCTCCGCAAGGAAACCATGGTAGCAGCGGAGACGTTCGTGCACCAGTTCGCGCAACACCATCACAATGAAGCATCCTCCATTCATACAGCTTCCATCTTCTTCGCAGTGCATCCTCCACGCAAGCAGATCCACCATTTCTTCATCTCTGCCAGCGAAACAGCTCCAGATTTGCAACTAAAATGAACCAGAACAATCCACCATGGAAGCACCACGAAATGTTGCAGCCACCATCACGAGTTCATCACACACCTACAGCGTCTTCATCACCGTTCCATTTTTGTGCAGCACCTGCACCTGTTCACAACACCATCTTCTTTCCACGCACATGGACCAGCAGCGGCAGCGCGACCATCCTCCATCAGTTTCGACGCAGATCTTCCTCACCATGACAGCTACCATCTTCAATCTTCACTCACCTTGCTAGAGAAGAAGACCCTGCCGGAAAACGCACCAGCAGCCATTAGCCGCGCAGCTGCCAAGGGAGGGAGAAGAGTGTGAGAGTGAAACCCTAATTCTGGAGAGAGAAAGCACTCTGCCACGTGTCAGCATCTCATTGTACAGTCAAACTGGTCAACTGGTCACAGCCAGTAGTCAACTCTGGTCAAAACTACAAAAATAGTTAAATAAGAGAGGCAGAATTGGAAATTGGACAGAAATTAAGTTGCTAATTAATTAAATAAAAATAAAAGATTTTAGCAACCGACAGATAAAGCCCAAAGTCCAGTTGAAGCCTATATAAAGAGACTTAAGGGAGCAGAAGCAACACAACTTACAATTTAGACACTTAGAACTCTCTGGTTTTGGCAGTCGTCATCCATCACATCTCTCATTCTCTCTCTTCTTTTATTTTCTATCCTTCATCATATATTATCATGTATTCCATCAAAGCCATGGAAAGCTAAGCTTTAAGGGTTGATTCCACTGTAATTTCTTAACTGGATTATGAGGTTAGATGAATTTATGTGTTTGTTATTTTGATTATTGTTGTGGTTTTTGTTTATCTATGTCCTTTGCTTCTTAATCGAATAGAAAATAATGATTTTAAATCTACATGCATGCTAATCATATGAGTTAAAAGGTTTTTAAATTAAATTGAGACTTTACTTTGATTTTATTTAGAAACTTTCATTTGATTAAATTAGTTTTTGCCAATAATTGAGACTTTACTTTGATTAGAAGTAATTACTTTAACTAAAATTAATCAAGACTTTACTTTGATTAATTAAGTTTTCTATTTGGTGAAGAAACAAAGGAATAGACATAATTAGGCATAGTAAAATTAATTGAGACTGTACTTTGATTGAATTTACTATGCACAATCTAACAATTCTCACTTTTAATTGAGACTGTACTTTGATTAAAAGTGAGAATGCCAACAAATGAATTGAGTCTTTATATTGATTGATTTGTAAATCAACAACAATATTTAATTTAACAATAATCTCTAGATAACCAATGAAGAATCTTATTTAGAAAAAGCAGTGGAATTGACCTATTTACTATTATTGTATTTACAATCTTCCGTGTCATTTTCTTTGCATATCAAAACCCCTCTATTTTTATAGTTGCTAGTTTTAATTGCATTTTTAAGAATCAAATATTTGAGATCAATTCCGTATTCGTTGTGAGACGACTCGGGGTTATCTTAACCCTAACTATTTTGTTCACTACTAACTTGGCAATACTGAAGTTGCTAAAGTTAAGTAGTGGTAATTTGATTGCCTAACGACAGCGATATCAATACGTGCGTTGACTTTGCCAAAGAAATTATTCTTCTTGACATTTGTCATCATTTGGTCTAATTTCATTTTAAAAACTCTGCAAACAATGTTTGGCCTATCTGAAGCAGTTAAACCTCTTGATTTTACAAAATCAAGAATTTCAGGCCAATTGACATTACATGTGATTGTTAAAAACAAATCTAGATAGCCATACCAGTTACAAATGGCCATAGCATCTTGGCAATTATTGAACATGTATCTCGTGCCACCTGTAAATGAAGCTAGCAAAACTATACGCTTTCTAATGGTAGAAGGATCAATTTCACCTTTGTTAACAACTTCTTGTAACCCATTTAGAATATCGGAACAAATGAGTTTTTGATTATTTCTTATAAAAGACGACCTTTGGGCTTCAATCATTGTGTAGGTATCCACTAAAAATTGTTGAAACAATCTACGTGAGTGTACAACGTTACCAAATTCAACCTTTCTATCTTGTTTTCTGAAAGCAATGAATTCTCGTAAAGAAATCTGAATTTTCTTTCTACTTTGACCATATCTTTAACAATCTCTAATTGGAATATCCTCTTGATAACCATCCTCTCCATATGGAAAAATCAAAGGATATTGCAGAGGAATGAAACATGTATGAGTTTCATGTAGTCTCATCAATTGACCACAAACTTTCTTGACAATGATGTCTCTTCCTACATCTAAGGTGCTCAAATCACCAACTACCAATGTTGCGACTTCATCTGCTATTGGTGTATTATATACTCTAGGATCCTTAAAGCGATGTCTAAATAACCTCAATCCAAAATCTGATCGGTCATCATCATGTATAAAATATCTTACTCTTCTAAATGATTGAGCAAGAACATTGTGTTTGTCAATCATGTTTTTCAACTCTTCAATCAATGATTTATCAAATATGGATTGTTGTATATCAGACTTGTAAAATTACAAAAGGATCAATAATATACACAATGATTCATAAAACAAAATAAAGTATGTAGGCATACCCAAAGTGACTAACTTTGTTTGTTGTTTCATTTTCTCTGTCATAAATATATAGTTGTGAAAATTTTGGACTTGATCTTTTATCGGGCAATAAACTTCTAATGCGATGGTAATTTTGACCACTAAGAATAAACTGAGGAGGACCACATCCATCATTGATTGAGGAATGAATCTTAGCACCAATTGATGTAAATGAGAACATGTTATTGTAGCTTCTTATGTACTAAAAGAAATGTTGGCTTGTAGTGTCTTCACCTTTCAACAACTTTTGAAGCAATTGTGGAGGTTTCTTCAACAATGAAAGTTGGACTTTTCCCTTTTGACAACAAAGAGAGAAATCAACTTGTTTTAATCTTTTGCATTTATCAGATCTTTCTTCGTACGACAATTGAGATTGACAATAAGGACACTCAATGGAACAGTCCCCTACATCAACATTTGCTAAGTAAATAAAAAACAATATGTTATTAATTACAAGATATTTATATTTATATGTACACTATAATAATATAAATTGACTAAAAAGTAGTGTGCAACCTTGAATTTCAGCTCTTGAATACAAATCAGAAGAGAAATGCCCAATTAGATAATCTGAAATAAAATAAAAAACAATTATTAATAAAGGAAAATGAATAAAATATTAATTTATTTTTTATAATCAACCATTATTGATTACCATGATTCTCATCTTCATCAGAATTATTGTCAAAATCCAATATCTTTGAAATAGGTGTAATAACATCCTCAAGAGAAGACTAACATAATTTTACAGCTTCTAAATATTGAGATGATTTACTTGGTCTTGCATTGGCATAAGATGGCAGCTTAGATATGTCTATATATTGATTTAAACATTAACAACATGAATTTGTAACAATAAAAGTAATTAAAGTATTCAAATTAATTTTGTTAATAGTACAAATTACCACGACTTTGGTTGTCTTCACCATAAAAAAGATTAACAACTTCAAAATAAGTAGAAGAATCCATAGAAGCAGGAATGAAGCTGCTACCAACAAATTCTTGATCTAACCTGTTAGTAATTTTATCCAACAGTGGTTGTGTATTATGACAGTCACTTTGAACCATACCTGCAAGTATAGACATGAAATATAAAATGATGATATATTAGTTTGTAATTGTGTTCTTATTTGCATATTGTATGAATTTGTGTTACGTAAGTTGAATGGAAAATAATTTTGTTTGTTTCACATTTCACTACTGTGAAACAGTGACAGAATTATAAGTTGGATCTGTACCTGTGTTGTTAATGTTGCTTTTGTGCAAAATTGGACCATTGGTGATTTCAATTGAAGTAGAATCCATTCCAGATCTAATGGAGGTAGAACCATGAATTTCTTTACGTGAAATGTTAATAAATATTAGTAATACAAAAAGTATTAAAAGAATTGAAATAAAGATAAAATAATATTAGATTTATCAGCCATGATATTACTTTTTTCTGCAATCTTCTGATTCCTAATAATTTTCCTTCTTGTTCATGTATACTTATAATTAAGTTGGTCAATGTCTGCAAATGGATAATTGAATTCTATGTAACATAATTTAAAAATATCACTGTTCCAACTTCATATCAATGCCTTTTTAAAAACTTCTACATTATTAGTTCTCATATACAATCCCATGGACAACAACTTTTGTTCTGGCTTTGAGATCCTCAAGATAGAGCATGAGCAAAGCAGCTGGCCATCTTTTTTGCATAAAATTGCAGCCAACATTCTATCTTTTGCATAAAAAACATTACTTCCTCTGCATTGAATTCTAACATTGCCTGAGAAAACAGATCCACCTTGGGTTCCAATCAAGACATCTGAGTAAGTCCTTTTAAAAAAATCAGAAATCAAACATATAAAATTGTGTGGATTTAAGTGCATAACCTGGATTTCCTCTGATACAGTTAAAAACTAATTAAAAATTAATACAATTACATCTGATACAATAGAATAACATCAACAACCATTAACAATAAAAGATGAACATAATGAATTAAAACATTAAAATGATATCAATGCATATCAAAATTAAAAAGAATAATCATTGTTCCAACTTCAACTCAAAGCATTTTAACAGAACTCAATGAGTTCCAACTTCAGACTAAACTCATGACTGTCATTTTGAGACATCCTGTATATAAATCTCCAAAACCTACAAAATAGGTAATCACTAAAAATGTGAAATAGTCCTGTAAAAACAAAGAAATTATCATGTAAACAAAAAAAAATGACCAAGTAGTGGTCAAATATGATGGAAAACAGAAAAAGCTAGAAATAAACCCTAAAAATTGTGAAATCATCCGGTAAAAACAAAGAAATTATCATGTAGTGGTCGAATATGAGATAAAACAAAAAAAAAACTTAAGAAGTAGTGGTCGAATATGATGGAAAACAGAAAAAGATACAAATAAACCCTAAAAACCAAAACCAAAACCTGATCGGAGATGATTGGAGATGATAGAAAAAACATAAAGGGTAAATAGTGAAGGCATAACCAAAACCTGATCGGAGAAACCCTAAAAAATGTGAAATCAGTCTGTAAAAACAAAGAAATTATCATGTAAACTTAAAACAACAAAAGCTTATGAAGTAGTGGTCGAATATGATGGAAAATAGAAAGAGATACAAATAAACTCTAAAAACAAAAACCAAAACCGGATCGGAGATGATAGAAAAAACATAAAGGGTAAACGGTTAAGGCAAAACCAAAACCTGATCGGAAAAAACCTAAAAAATGTGAAATCAGCCTGTAAAAACAAAGAAATTATCATGTAAACATAAAACAACAAAAAATTACCAAGTAGTGGTCGAATATGATGGAAAACAGAAAAAGATACAAATAAACCGTAAAAACCAAAACCAAAACCTGATCGGAGATGATAGAAAAAACATAAAGGGTAAATGGTGAAGGCAAAACCAAAACCTGATCGGAGATGAATATGGTGTGGGTGAGAAGAGTTGAGTGTGAAGAGAGTGAAATGAATGAGGGTGACGACAGAGAGTGAGAGAAGAGTTGAGTGTGAAGAGAGTGAAACGAATCAGGGTGACGACAGAGTGTGAGAGAATAGTTAAGTGTGAAGGAATTAGGGTTTAGAAAATGAGTTGACACGTGTCATCGCTAGGCTTTGCCACTTGTCAAAAAAATAAAGTGTTAGAAAATGCTATTTTGAGTTAATTTTGTGTGTTTTGCTTTTTGTGGGTCATTCAAAAAGTTGCCTTTTGTGCTACCTTGAATTGTATTATTAATAGATTTGCAATATATGTCACTGTATAAGGAAAGCTTCAATCCATGGGGGCCCCATGACACCAGCTTGATGATTGTTACTTTTAGTAATCATTCATTATTGTTTTATAACTAGTTTTTGTACCCATGCAACACACGAGTTTTTTAGATTTTATTTTTTTGTAAATGGCAATGAACAATGAATGCTATGCAATAATCTATATATGAAAATATGATGTCTTAAAAAATTTGTGAAGTGTAGAAATGAATTAAGAACATAATAAAAAAACATAATGTTGTTGCTTTGAGAAGCATTGTTGTTGTATTTCATTTTGTCTTTGGTTGTCTATTTTGTTATCTGCAACAACAAACACAAAAAAGATTACTGATAGAAATGTTAAGCTATGCTGAAAATATGATTTCTTTAAAAGACAATGATTTTCCTCCAATAGAGAACAAAACATGCAATACTTTGAAAGATAACAATTGAAGAAGAAGAAAAAAGATAAATAAGTTCATGTATGTTTTTACAAACTAATAAGTTAAATTCGAAATGAAAAATACTAAATTACATACCTATAATCTCTTATTTGTCAAAGAGCTTCAAAAATTTCTTTGTTCACAACGTTTTTTGTTGTGTTCATAACATTTCCATCTTCATCCAGTATAAGTATTTTCAATCCTCTTTTGGTTTTTATTCTAGAAATAACAACATATAGCTGGCCATGTGTGAATACAGGACGTGGAAGATAAAAGTTCGACTCTAGAAAGCGTTTGTCCTTGACTTTTGTTAATCATCATGACAAAGCATAAGGATATCGGAAACTGTCTTCTTTGAAATTTGGAAGGCAATCCTGAATCAGATGGAACTAAATCCATTCTTGGTATAAAAATTTTGTCACCAATATTTTTTCCAGTAATTGCAGTTGTGGAGATTACATTTTTTTCCTAAATGGTTAACTTGCAATCTTGTGCCATTGCAAAGACCTTTCGCTTGATCAATATTTCTCAAGAGCATGATTGGGACACCTATTTTCAACTTCAGTTCATGATTTGGTATTCCTGAACATTTGATATCATTTAAGAATTTAGATGTAAACCATTCAGATTGAACTTCATCTTGTACATCATATTGGCAAGATGTATCAGAACTTAAATAAGTGACCTCTTCACCACCTAATAAAGATAACATGAATTCATTTACTTCCTCTACAGAATCATTTGTTGGGCACAAGATTGCTCCATCATCAAAATAACCAGGCTTCATCATGTTAACCACAAATTTAGGATAGACAAATTCAACCAATGACATTAAAGGTAACTCTGTATTTTCAATGAGCAACTGTTTTGGAATCTCAACCATGCACATTCTCATTTATTTGATATCATTTGTTGTTTGAGTATTTGTTGCAATACTTAATCTCATGTTCTTTGATAGTTTGAGCACTTTAGAACACTTCCATAACTCAGAATAAATGATATCAAACCTAGATCCTTTCTTGATAACAGGTAAAATTTCTTGAAGTCATCTCCCAACACGACGGCTTTACCACTAAAGGGTTTTGCATTATTAGCATCATCAACATTTTTCATAATATCTCTTAGTGTTCTATCAAATGCCTCAAAGCACATTCTATTCATCATTGGTGCTTCATCCCAGCTAATAAGATTGGTTGCCATCAAAAGGTTAGCATGTAGACTACCTTGAGGTATGTTGCAAGTTGAATAATCATTAATTAATAGTGGGATGCAGAAGGTTGAGTGTTCTGTTTTTCCGCCAGGAAGTAGTTAAGAAGCAATTCCACTTGATGCTACGTTCAAAACAATCATGCCCTTGCTTCTTAGAGCAGTTGATAATGTCTTCCACATAAATGTTTTCCCTGTACCACCATAGCCATATAAAAAGAAGAATCCTCCCTTTTTTGAAAGAATTGCTATCATGATATCCTCATACACTTGTACTTGTTCATCATTGAGTGCTTTAAAGAAAATGTCATGTTCTTTGGCCATGTCTTCTTTATTATATTGCAGCTCATCAACAATAAATCTATTCTAGAATGTATGTAGATCTGAAATATCAAGTTGCGGTAATGAAGGATAATCTTTCAAATATCTACCATTTGACATTAGTATTTCTTGTATTTGAAGTAGACAAATTTTCTGTAATTTAGCATCTTCATTTTGAAGACCTGCATGAAAAAGTTTATGGAATCAGAAATTATACTTATATTCATTTAAAGAAATGACAATATACAATACCTGGTAAGTTCATCTCCTTTCTTTTTTGGTATAAAATTCCATCACATAAGAGTCTCCAAGTAGAATTCCAAACTACATTAGGTTTAGAAATTGTATTCATGGACAACAAAGTGAAAAATAATCTTCTAAGTTGATAGCCAAAAGCAAATCTGCTTGCTTCTTTGATTGCATCAATATATTCTTTGTCGTTAGCCAACAATCCCAAAGCATAACAAGCTTCTTGGTATGTTTCATAAAATTTACCATTAATGGTCTTTATGTTGTCATAATCAATACAACCTTTTTGAATGGTCAGTAAGATCCTCAAATAATAAAGGTCTCCAAAACTAGGAGGAATATAAGTAAGTCTACAAATGTTGTAGCCTTTCTTCCTTGGTTTCCATTCTTTTTCTTTAGGAAACCACACAAATTTGCTTGGAAATTCAGAACAAGTCAATTCTTTTCCTTCTGTATAAATTTTGTTAGCCTCAAACCAAGCTAGAAACATTGTATTAGCATTTTTGTATCTGTTGAACACCACATTAATATCATCATCATCTTTAAACAAAGTAGATTGTTGGCCAGGAAGATGGAATGTCAATCTCTAAACAGAAGGCCATCTGTGATGGATGTCAAAAACAAATATTTGCCAAGCTGCTTCACATGGTGATAGATACCTACAATCGTAATACCTCTTAATCTTATCAATAATTATTGATTTGTCAGATTCTACAAAGTTGTTGCTTATTTTAAGAGTAGCTCTGTCAGGACCTTTGTTGACATATTTGAACAAATACTTGATTGAATTGGTCTCTTTGCAATACTCTGTATTTACATGAGCTTGATACCTCATTAAAAGAGGTGGATTGTAAGGAACAACACTTCTATTGTCAAGCTTAATTCCATTTTTCTCAACAAATCTACCATTATCAAGTCTTTTGTAGGAAGGATATCCTTCTTCATCAATTGAAGTTGAAGATGTGAATTTTTTTGGATAAAATTTAGAACATCTACCTTCCTTCATGCACAGAGAATTATATCTTGCAGGTCCGCATGGCCCATGGATCATGTAACTTGAAACAACTTTTTCCAATTTGGGGTACAAATCCGCATTGGGCAATTAAGCTGATATTACTTTATCAGTATCAGCTGGATTTTTCAATTTGCATTCTCCATCCAACCACAAAAGTATATGGGCATGAGGTAATCCTCTTTTTTGGAATTTTACTATGCACATTCCTAAATATATAAAAAAATGAATTTAGTTGTAACAATTTCATTTAATCAATATGTATATAATGTATATTATTTGATACAAAGCATACCTGCAGTGGTTTTTCCAAAGAAATCCTTCTTAAAATTTGTCATCATTTCATCAAGCTTCATTTTGAACTCTACATACAATATCAGGTCTGTCTGAAGCGGATAACCCTTTGGCCAAAACAAACTCTCTGATTTAACTCCAATTCACATTGCATGTTATAGTAATGAACAAATCAAGATATCCAAATTTTTTACAAATGGCCATAGCATCTTGACAATTGTTGAACATGTATCTAGTACCACAAGTGAATGAAGCAGGCAAGACAATACGTCTTCCAATTGAAGAATGATTTGTCTCTCCTCTATTAACAACCTCTTGTAATCCATTAAGAATATCACAATGAATTAACTTCTTATTAGCTCTAATGAAAGACAATCGTTGTGCTTCAACCATTGTATAGGAATCAACCAAAAACTGTTGGAACAATCGGCATGCTTTGACAATATTACTATATTCTATGCATCTTTGTTGTATTCTCACCATTGATTTACTTTTTGAATGAGATTCTCTTATTGAAATATCTTCTTGATAACCATCTTCTCCATATGGAAACATGAGAGGATATTGCAGTGGAATGAAAGCAGTGTGAGTTTCATGCAGTCTTGTTAATTCACCAGAACATTTTTTGACAATTATATCTCTGCCTACATCCAAATTGTCTAAATCACCAACTATTAGTGCAACTATTTCACCAACTCTTTCTAGGGTCTTTGTTTCTGCCTCTAAATAGTCTTAGGGTGAAATCTAATTTCATACTTTGCAGTGACAAATCTCTAACTCTTCTAAAAGATTTAGCAAGAACATTGTTATTATCGATCATTTCAATTAAATAAATGACCAATGATTTATCTAAAACAGATTCCTTATAGTTTGACCTAAAACATAATAAACAAAATACATGTCAACAAATGTATTCAAATATATAATTTAAGCAACATAAAGGACATGTTAACTAACCTGAAATGCTTCATTTTATTACTCATTTCATTTTCTGTATCATATATGTACAGTTGTGCAAACTTTGGCTTTGATCCATCTTCTAGCAATAAACTGCCAATAAGGTGATAGTTTTGTCCATTAAGAATAAATTGTGGTGGAGTAGAACCATTGTTCATCGAAGCATCTATCTTACCACCAATAGAAGTAAATGAGAACATGTTGTATATTCTTATATTTTGTAAAAATAGTTTGCTTCTATGATCTTCACCATTTAACAAAGCTTGAAGCAGATTAGGTGATTTTTTTAATAGTGGAAGTTGCACTTTTCCCTTTTGGCAACACAATAAAAATTGAACTTCCTTTGAAGTGTTACATTTTTCTACTCCTTCTTCATACCAAAGTTGAGATTTACAATATTGGTATTCCAAGCAAGGTTCTCCAATATTGAGAAGTTCTAAAAATCATTAAAAAGCATTAGCATGAAATGCATATATTTACTGTCAAATTATGTACAATTGGTGTTTGTTTACCTTATAACTCCGCTTTGCAATATAATTCGTTTGTACTTGTAGTATCTGGTTCAACTATACTCCAATGACATACATTAAATTAATGCTTCAAATTATCTGGTTTAGACTAAGTTGGGCATTAACTTTACCTTCATATGTTATTGTTGATGAAGAATCATTGTTTGTGTCTGAACAATTTTGTTCTGTTGTTGTTTCATCATCAAGACAGAATCTGTTTTGAAGTGATTGTATGACTTCAAAAGGATATTTGACTACTTTATTTTTAGAGACAAAATAGGAATCATTTACAACTTCAGATGTGTCTTACATGCACTGCCATTGTCACTATGAAGAATGCTTTATATCAATCAAACCAACTTACCTGAACTGCCAAGGTAATTATTTCGTCCATTATTTCTTTGTATGTTATTGTTAACAACTGTATTCACTAAAAAATTAATTTCATATCTATTTTAAAATGTTCATACAATAAAAATAGGTAAATAAAAAAATAGGATGAATATAGAAATATACAGAAAGTACTATTGTATGTTATAGTAGAAGCTGGAGATTTTGAAGTGATTAAGTTGTCTTTGCTTTGATTGTGAAATACAGTATTGCAAGAACTTGATATATTGTTTTCAAGCACTACATTGAAATGAATCTGATGTTATTATTTATTAAAATGAGACTTCAGGCATAATATTGAACAACAAAAACAAAGATCACTGACCATATGTTGTCTGAAATATTGCATTCATATTTTGAAGGTTGTTCATGTTGTTTTGTACATCTGTAATACGATTATTGCAAAAGAAGTGAATTTAACAGAATAAACAAAAAAACTTCATTCATTGATATAAGAAGAATTGTAAAAAATTAAGTTATAAACAAAACACTTACTAAGATCAAACTGTTGTAATGATTTCCTCTGCATAGCCTTTTTCAGTAATTTTTCAGATTGACTTGTTTGATCTGTCATTACAAAACGAAACATATTTGATTATGCATCTTTCTGGTGAAGTTCCAATCGAACAAAATAAATTTAAAGTTAGAAAACCTTATATTTTGCTACTTTGACAACCATTGTTGGTATATTTAGTTTTTTTTTCTTGGGTTGTCTTCTTTGTAATCTGCAACACCCAAAAATAAAATTAGACATAGAAAATGAAGACTTTGTAAACATTTCAGAATTCACAATACAAATTTTACATGTTTTTCAAGCAATTATGAAAGTAGATGAATGAAATGTAATGTTAGAAACTTACATGAATGTTGATTACTTGTTGCATGCAACCTTCCTTGTAGCACCATCTTTCTTCGAAGCCTGGCATTTTTATAATCCTTTTGATCCATTTCAGAAAAAAAACTTGGAACACTTTGAAAGGTTACAATGGAAGAAGAAGCAGAAACACAAATAGTTGACTCTAGGGCTGCAAAAGTGTATACTATTTTATTACTATATTGATGAATGTATTTGTTAAACTTTTTTGCTGCATTGTACCTCTAATCACTATTGTGGAAAGACAAATATTTGTAATTGTAATAGAAAGTAGTTGAAAGAGTACAAAAAGTTTTTTTCAGTCGATAATCATTTAAAATAGAAAGAACATGCAGTGTGGAATGTTAATATATCAGAAACAATGATAGAAATAAGAATTCTTTGATAGTTTTTTTATTTTTGGAACTAAAAACACATTTCTTTTTTTGTACGTACAATAACACATGTATTTTTATACAAGTACTATCTATAGTACACCAATGAGAATAGCTGAATAGAAACTTGGTTAAAAAATCTATGGTAAAACATTAAGAAATTTTAATTTGATGAATTTTGTGGTTTACAATCTGATTACATATTATCTGTATACGTATGAGACATAAGTATGAAAAATATGATTGCAGACTACCACAACATAAATGGCAAACAAATTCAAATGTTGGATTACAAAAAGTTAAATTGAAATGACTTTGTTGATATTATATGAATGAAACAAATTTGATAAAAAAAACAATCATACAATAATTCTATAAAACACACCAAAAAACATTCTCTGAATACAACAAATGTGTTATTAATACATTTTTTATTCCCTTTAACAAAATAAGCTATCAAATATTTAATTAAACTTTCATCCTAATTTCAAACTAATTTCATTAATAGAAAATAAAACTATACATAAGCATTGCTGAAAATATAAAAAAGTTTGTCTTCATGAACTAGATAAGCAGCACACAGAAAAACTAAACTATTGCTACTCGGCAATTAAAAAAAGAAAAGAAAACCAACTATAAATTAAAAATTACAATATGTCAGCACTTTGACATTCTGATTGTTTTTCATTTCGTCAACTTCAAACACCAGGTCTATAGTTGCATCAAATCCAAAAGCAATACAAAATTCCTTCCAGCCACTTCCAATTTTGTTAGACTTCTTTAGATGATTTCTCAACATTAGCCTGCACTTCACTATCTTGCGCGGTCCATGAAGAACAATGTTTTTAAATCTTCCTTGACGAAGATAATTTCCAAAATTAGCCGACAAATCCTAACAAATTAAATCAAATAATAAAATTAAATATAAGCTACAAAATAATAAAAGATATGAAATATAGATATAAATAAAGAAAAACATAAATATAAATATCAAATTTAAATGAATTTCACCAGATGGCTAGCTTGACATTGGTATGGACTGAGAAATATGCAAAAATGCAACTTCGATCCTCTAAAAAGGGGTTCATCTGACGCAACTCTTTTTATAAAACGTTCAATAGACAAAAGTTTGCATTTACTGGGAAAAACAATGATTTGGAAGCAAGAATGACCGACATATCCAAAAATAATATTGTGGTCATCTTGTAGTTCATAAAGGTCCTTTAAATTAGACCATCCTCCAATTAGCAATGGTTTCTCTAAATTCTTGTTATAAGTCACAACATGTATATTGCCTTTAACATCCGTTAAAGTCCACTGGCGCTCAAGACCATGATCATAAAAAGTGGCGAATGTACGATCAACGAACCCAACGACCTCAAAATATAAACATTTGAAAAGAAAAAAATAAATTAGTTGAAAGAAAAAGATTGTTATTGATATGAAAAAGATTTGTTGACACAACTTCATAAATGTCAACAATTGTTGGTAAACCAACGGATATTAAATTGGAAACAAAAAATAATTAATCAAACATAAATGCATAAAATCATTAGCAAAAGCATAAGTAGTTCAATACAAATTACAGACAGACGGATTCGTGCACATATTACAATCACAAAATACCATCAAAAAAATTTACTTGAAATATAAAAAGCAACATTATCTATAAAATCAATAATTTCTCCTTTTTAATATTTCTCTTCAGAAGCTTTAATGGAAAATTGTCTTCTTCGATGGATTCAAGTGATACAGTCTTGTTCTCATATTTTCTCTTAAGTGAACTGTTTGCATCATCATTCATGTAGGTAGCATGATTATGGTGTTGAGAATATAAAATAATATCAACACAATTTGATTCTGCTAGCAATTTGTCACTGCAAAAATAACCACGAAATAATGTTGAGCAATAACTAATATAGTTCATCAACAGAAACTTCAAGTTAATGTTTTGAAAATAAAAACAAATTAAAAACAACAAAAAATAATGGTCCAGAGTACATGCAGTTAAAAGCAGCAAATGTTTTCCAAAAAAATAACATCACCAAATAAAAATACAAATAAAGTCTGGTACAATTTTGAGATTGAAATAACACAAATCACTTTTCAATCTTGATGTTCTTATTCAACATCTTCACTGGGATCTTCTTGTTTTCTTGAACCAAAGATCAATTCTGCCTTTTAGTTGCCGAGAGACGTGCTTGGGTAGCCAAGTCAAAGCTAAGATTGTCCAGATGTGCTGATTCTTTGTGCGTTAACTCATCAATTTCAACATCAATTACTGCTTTATTGATCAATGCCTCCTCTGTAGAAACAATTTTTGATGCTATAGTGTTCAAATCATCAGTTAGATTATCCACATCATTTGATTCTTCGGTGAATTTGATCAGCAAATCCTATAAACAAACTTGAAAAAGTAAGAATATACCAAGTTTTACAAAAAAAAAAGTATAGTTCTAATAGTTCTAATCTTCACATACCTCTGCAATGGTATCAGATGAGATCTCATTTGTAATCTGCTTAAGTTTGCTTTCTTCTTCATTTGCAGAGTATAGATCCTAACAAAGATATTCAAGTACAAAAAGAGAAAAATTAAAATTATATATATGATAAGACGTTCAAAGAAACAAATCAGATCTTACCAAAGACTTAACTTCAACATCACTAAAGCTTTCAATGACTTTTTCATCCATGCATATTTTTTTAACTCTGAATGATTGATCAAATTTGCTATTATAATCATAATTGCACTCAACTTTGAAAAGATAGGTATTATCAATGAGGACTTCAAACTCTTTAGGCAAGTTCCCAGAAGCAGTGTTCTATTAAAAGAAGTACAAATAGAAATGATTTAAATAATTTGAAAAGAAGTCAACAATATTGAATGATTAAGAATTTGTTTCACTACATAGGAAACTTAACATTGTCTTGTAAGTCAAGAATATTAGAGCATGTTTTCTTCAACATTGCACTTGCATCACGGTCAAATACAACAAAAGTTGTAGAATCAGTAGCATCAATTACACGAAGTCTAAGTTTGTACCTAAAAATAAATATTAGGAAAATTATTCATTTATTAATATTTGTATATTATTTAAATTAAATTAAAGTTAAATATAAAATAAATTTTAAATCACAATTCTGAAGATTAATAATATTACCTAGGTGTAACCTTAATGACATGTTTGTTACATTTTTCACAAAAAAACATTTTGGAATCAAGATAGACAACTTTGTTGCAGATACATGCTGTGTACCACCAATCATCATGATCTAGAACATGTTTGATAGTAGCTTTAACTACAAAAGTACTTTCTTGGGTAGAGCAAAAAACATAAATTAAAAAAAAATGCACGGTATTCAACCAAAACAATTTAACTGCAAGATAGAGTAAAGAATTCAACCTGTTTAAAATCTTTGAGACCTTCAATTAAGCATCTTGGATGCAGCTTAATGAAATCTTCTTCTAAGCTAACTTTTGAAGCTTGACACAGTTGGGTAAGAGGTTGAGAAGGAGATTCAGTACTATCCCACATCCTAC
>Ga0214543_1002875_pt1 | contig 33859 bp, 9 predicted proteins | sample CNSS2metaG_FD_160094 | JGI IMG/M metagenome (GOLD analysis project Ga0214543, IMG submission 160094) | Root nodule microbial communities from cowpea collected in UCLA plant growth center, Los Angeles, California, USA - CNSS2 | ecosystem: Host-associated > Plants > Roots > Nodule | place: USA... | reverse complement strand
AATTCATGACCATGACAAAATCACTTGATATGGAACCCTTCAAGAGGTTATAACTAAGATCAAGCTGAACAAGGTTGGAAGTGATGTTTGACACCCACTGGAATACCATTGGTGACGTGAAGGTGTTCATAGAGAGATCAAGAACAGAGAGGGAAGTGGAGAAATTGAACTTAAAAGGTGTGGATGAGAGAATGAAATGATCGGAAAGGCTACAATCAACTAAACTTAGTTCTCTTAGTTCAGGTAGCTTCGCAATCTCTTGCAACCAACTATGAGAACGATTAAGATTTGATACAGAGCTCAAGTCAAAATGGGTTAAAGAAAAAAGATTTGAGAGCCACTTACCTTCATGGGCTAAGTTAATATCATATCCTCCTCTAAGATAGAGCTCATGCAATTGGGAGAGATTTCCAAGTTGAGATGGTATATTTCCTTCAAAATTATTGGAGGAAAGATCAAGATACTGTAACTGGGAGAGATTTCCAAGCTGATGAGGGATTGAACCGTTCAAAAAATTCCAAGCAAGATTTAAGTATTTCAAATGAGAAAGAGAGCCGAACTGACTTGGAATTTCTCCGTGAAAACGAGATGAAGAGAGATCAAGGTATTTCAAGTTTTTGAGAGAACCAAGAAACTCTGGGATGTGACTGTCTTCAAATAAATTAGAACTGAGGTTCAAATATTGTAATTGTGGCAACTCCATCAACGACTTGTGGATCTCTCCCCTCATATATTTATATTCAGAATCATATTCGTCAGGAAACCCACCGGGAAGGTGGAGGCCTATAATATGATCGGTGAGGTTGGTGCAGCGAATCCCCTCCCATTGGCAGCAGTGAGGAGTGGTCCACGAAGAGAGCATGCCGTACTCATCTACGATTGCAGCCCTGAATTGGAGGAGTGCTTCTCTCTCCTCTGGAATGCATCTGATTTTCTGTTCACCGTGAACAACCTGCGACACCACACACACCATAAACATCATCAATCCTAATCGAACTGGATTCTTCATTGACATCGTTGTGGGTGTTATCATGACAAAGGAAAAGTGACGAATAAAATGCAGTTGTGAGTATTCAAACTGGATAGGTATCGATGACTAAAGCACTCTACATAACCATATATATATAAATCATGAAAAATGATATTTTTATCCGTTTTTTTATTCACTTTTAACTCATTACATTTTAGTGTTGTGATGTGATAAGTATGATTGAATTGATGAGTTAAAAATAATAAAAAATATAATTTAAAATATCATTATTCATTAAACATTATATCTATGCACTGTTCATAAATCACCAAACTGAGAATTACTGCGGCTGGCATTCTTTTCTTGAATTCATACTTAGAAAAACAGCAATGACATTTTTTAACATACAATTCAATCCTTGCAACTATTCTAAAATAATTCAATCTATAAAATGCAAAATTACAAAAATTATTTAGCAACACCTTTACAACATTTCCAAAGCTAAATAATATTATTATTTCTATTTCATATTTTACAACTTAAAATTTTGCTATATTAATTACTTTTGCTTAAGTGTTATTAATATCAACCAAAATTTTTACCATAGTTATCGTTTTCCTGTTCTTTCATTACTTTTTATATTTGAACCATTTAAATATGAATTTTTATATTTGCGTATATTTTTCTATTCTATTTTTTAAAATCTTTTTAGTGTATAAATGATCTAAAAAATTGTATTAACTCTATCAATTTTATTTTTATCCTGTTTAGCTAATACAAATTACCTAGGAATTTGCATCTTAATTTATTCCGGTATTTTAATTTATATAAAAAAAAAAAATATATATATATATATATATATATATATATATATATATATATATATATTTATAGTTAAGGATTATGACTTAAACTTTAGGTAATTTTCTAGTGTAATGTTTGAACTAAGTTTTAGATATGATTTTTGAGTGTAATGTCGAAAAACAAATTAAGATAACTTCTAAATCTTAATTAATAAAAGTGAATTACACAAGTTATTAAAAAGATAAGAAAATATAATATTAGAATTTTTTTCAATTGTTGAGATTCAGTTTCATATGATTTTTATTATGTTTATACTATTTTATGTGAACATGTTTCTATCTAAATAGTTTAATGTAAGTAAAAAAAACTTGGAGAAGAAAACTCGAGCAATCATCACGTCAAACAATAAATGTGGCAGTTGTATGGTCGAACAAAATCAAGAAGACTTTGAAAATTGGGTCATCCGTATTCCACAAAATTTTTAACAATGATATCAGAGTTCAATTTGTGCTGGTGTTGAATTTCTTATAATTTTAGTTGAGGTGGCTACGTAACTTTTTATTTTTTCCATTTTCTTATTATTTTATATTCTAAAATTACTTATAGAATATTACTTTTAAGTTATAATAAAAAATTATTAAAATATCACTGTCCTTGAAATAAATGAACAGGACAAAGTATGTCTTGTGGTAGAAACGCATTATAAAACTCACTTATAGTTGATAAAGATATTCTTAAGAATCAAAAATATTAATCGAAAATCTCACATGAAGACATAAAAAATAATTATAACTATTGAGCCAAAGTTTTGTGTTAAAAGGCGGTAGGGTAGTCTTCAATAAAAGCCAGAATCAAAAGCTAGAATTTATCATAAACTTTTATAATCTTTAAAAGCTAATACAATTCTAGGAATTTTTATCTTGACTTCAAACTTTATTTTTGCAATTTACCGAGTCTAAAATAAAAAAGAATATATTTTTTAAATAATGAACGATTGTCACTTAAGTTTTAGATATTTTTTAACTGTAATGTCTGAACTATGCTTTTGATATAATTTTTTACTATAATGTTGAAAAACAATTTACAAATAACATAAAAATCTTAATAAAAAGTTACACAGATCTCTAAAAAATAATAAAATTTAATATATATTTTTTTTTCAGTTGTTAGTGAGATTCAACTTCATATGATTTTTAATACTTTGCTATTTTATGTGAACATAATTCTATCTAAATAGTTTCATGTAAGTAAATAAAAAGAAAAGGAAAAGACTTGAGCAATGCATTTATATGACATTCCACGAAAGAAACAAAAGGAGTTGGAAAAGACTTGTAAAAAGCCTGGAAGCATAATCACGTAACAGTAAACGTGGAAATTGTATTGTGATATGGTCCCTTACACACCACTTCTCCAAAACAAAACAAAACAAAACAAAAAGACTTTGAAAAGTCAGTTACTCATTGGTAAACCAAATATCATTACAGTGTTTCTTCACTTTTCAAATAAATCTAAAGTACAATAATACTTAAAAGATAACTTCTTTTATGCTTCATAACTTAGAAAAGCTACATATGTATTAACTTGCTTACAGGGGTGCCCGATTTACAAATCCAAATAAGTTCGTATTTTTGGTATGTCAAAAAGTTCGTGCTTATCAATAAAATTCGTAATAGGTAGGAAATGAATATTATAAATAGATATTTATGGATAATGAATATAAGTATTTTATATACTTGCATATTAACAAGGCAGGTACGAGTATCTAATATCTGTATCATGAATACCTATATCCGTTATTATATAATTTAAATTAAAAAAATATGATTAAAATATTAATACATTGATCTTGAATGAGTTATATTTGATCAATTAGTTTTACGAAAATCTTCATTTATTTGTAAATGGTCATTTAACATTATTTAAATGGATTATTTGGATTTTGTTTAAAATTTACGTATGTTATATATTGTATTTTATTTGAATTTATATTTTAAATATGTTGTTGAATATTTTTATTTTATTGTAAATATCCGCGGGTACCCTTTAATATTTGTGGATATTAGAAAAATATGTGGGTAGCCGCTTTACAGATACCCGATATAGGGACTGGTACAGGACAAATATTTATCCAACAAATAGAATACGAGAAAACTATTACTTGTATTCTACCTACAACGAGAGAACTATTACCTGTATGTACGTATCCTGATATCTCTATTCGTACTGAACACTACTTTAAATTTTTACATCTTAATATCTATATATTATTTGTATCTTAATATCTAAATTCGTACTAAACATGATTCTATCTAAATAGTTTCATGTAAGAAAAAAAAAAAAAAAAAACTTGGAGAAGAAGACTCGATCAATCATCACGTCAAACAATAAATGTGGGGAATTGTATAGTGAAACAAAATCAAGAAGACTTTGAAATTTGGCCCGCGATGAGTCATTGGTTATCCTCCACAAAATTTCTAACAATATTGTATCAGAGTTAGATTTGTCTTGATGTTGACTTTTAAGACCAAAGCAAATACAAGTTAGTTAAAATTAATATTACGCTTAGGGTTGTCATTGGTTCGTATAATCATAAATCAAGATCATGGAACCGTGACACAGATAGTAAATTTTGCTTTTTCATACAAACATAACATATATCATCAACCACACATCAACAAAATAAAATTAATTCCCGTCAATACTTAATCAAATTTTAAGTTTATAAAATTCATCATCTTTTCAATACATCATTAAACTTAATTTATCTAATATAAATCATTAAACTTAAAACAAAAACCAAAACGATTTTCTATCTCCTCATGGAGCACATTAATAAAAACATATCCTCTTTTAGTAGTGGAATAACAAGAATATCATCTTCTTTACCACCATATTGAGTTTGACAGGTATGATTATTGATTTTTAGTAGAAGTAGAAATTAATCAAATTTTAACCTTTAAAACTTAAATAATAAGGTACGGGGATACGAAGATAATTGAAATGAAATTATATAGGCAAAATAAGTGTTTCATTTTTATCCAAAATTTGTGGCTAAAAGAAAGAAAATTTTAATTATATTAATTTTTAAGGTTAAATATGTCTTTTATCCTTAAATTTTTAGTAAAAATTGGAATTAGTGTCCTCCTAGAAATCTTGAATCAATTTAGTCTCTCAACTAAATAAATGCGTGGTAGTTTGTTTATACCATTTGACACATTTTCACTTCAATATTAGTTAAGAAACGTATTTGAAACATCAAATAAACTTGAAAAAATTTGGGTTTAAATGACTAAATTCACGCATTTCTAAAGATGAGAGACTAAATTGGTCCAAAACTTCTAAAAGGGACTAATTCCAATTTTCACTAAAAATTAAAGGACAAAAAACATATTTAACCCTAAGTTTTAATTGTGTTGTGGTGTTGCAACTTGTATTAATTTTTAATTGGAAAATAAATTTTGATAATAATTATATTAATTTTTAATTGGATAAAATACGGTGATAACACACCTAAAAATGGAAAATTTTAATTACATTAACTTCTAGTTAGGCTTAGGCTTAGGTAGGTTTAATTTAAGTTGAATGCATTTACTCAAGAAGATGAAAAAGCCATCAACAAAAAATTTTAAAAGATGTAGATTTATATCATTTTAAGATTTTGTAGGACGATCTTACCCATTTTACTATGTACGATTATATGTATAATCTAATTCGTACATACTATGTAAAATTATAGAATCTTACTATTTAAATATTTCGATTTTGACTAACTTGCAAGTATATTTTGTTGGGATAAGATCCATCAAGAATTACATTTAGAGGAAAAACACATTGAAATAAATGGACAGAACAAAGTATGTCAATATTGTGATAGAAACTCATTGTAAAACTAACTTAGTTGAGGAAGAGATTCTTAGGAATCAAATTATTATTCGAAAACCTCACATGAAGACATCAAAAATTTGAATGACATATAGAAACAATTATAACTAGAGCCAAAGTTTTGTGTTAAAGGCGGTATAAGTTATTTAAAGGTTTTCACTCTTCCCGCTCTATCCCAATAAAATAAAAACCCAGCAGTTTACCATAAGTTGTAGGGTAGTCTTCAATAAAAGCCAGAATAAAAAGCTAGAATTTATCATAAACTTTTATAATGTTTAAAAGCTAATACAATTCTAGGAATTTTTATCTTGAATTCAAACTTTATTTCTACAATTTACCGAGTCTAAAATAAAAAGAATATATTTTTTAAATAATGAACGATTGTCACTTAAGTTTTAGATATTTTCTTACTGTAATGTCTGAACTATGTTTAGATATCATTTTTTACTGTAATGTTGAAAAAAAATTTACAAAAAACATAAAAATCTTAAGAAAAAGATACACAAGTCTCTAAAAAATAATAAAATTTAATATATTTTTTTTTTCGGTTGTTAGTGAGATTCAACTTCATATGATTTTTAATACTTTGGTATTTTACGTGAACATGATTTTATTTAGATAGATCATATAAGTAAATAAAAAAGAAAAGGAAAAGACTTGAGCAATCCCTTCCCCTACGCGGAAATTTTCATGAAATGCATTTATATGACATTCCACGAAAGAAACAAAAAGAGTTGGAAAAGACTTGTAAAAAGCCTGGAAGCATAATCACGTAACAGTAAACGTGGAAATTGTATTGTGAGATGGTCCCTTCCACACCACTTCTCCAAAACAAAACAAAACAAAAAGACTTTGAAAAGTCAGTTACTCTTTGGTAAACCAAATATCATTATACTGTTTTTTCTTCACTTTTCAAATAAATCCAAAGTACAATAATACTTAAAAGATAACTTCTTTTATGCTTCACAACTTAGAAAAACTAGATATGTATTAACTTGCTTACAGGGGTGCTCGATTTACAAATCCAAATAAGTTCATATTCTGGTAGGTCAAAAGAATTCGAATGAAGTTTGTAAAAAAAAAAAAAAAGAATATTACAAATAGATACACACGGACTAAGATAATGGATACATATATTTTATATATTTACATGTTAACAAAGTAGGTAGGGGTATCTAGTATTTGTATTTATAGATACTCGTACCCATATACTATAATTTAAATTAAAAAACATGATTAAAATATTAATACATTGATCTTAAATGAGTTATTTTTGATCAATTAGTTTTAAAAAAGAATCTTCATTTCTTTATAAATGGTCATTCAACACTATTTAAATGGATTATTTAGACTTTGTTTGAAATTTATGAATGTTATGTATTGTATTTTATTTAAATTTATGGTTAAAATATATTGTTGAATATTTTATTTTATTTTATTGTAAATATCAACGAGTATCCTTGAATATTCGTAAATATTAGAAAAATATGCGGATATCCAGATAACATATACTTGTACCGATATAGGGATGGGTATGGAATAAATATTTATCCAGTAAATAGGATGTGGAAAAACTACTATATGTATCCTACCCACCGTGACATCTCTATTCGTACTAGACACTACTTTAAATTTTGACATCCCAAATTATGTTAACATTTCAATATCTATATATTATTTGTTATCAAGGAATAAAAAAATTGATTACTATATAAGAATGAAATAATCTTATAAAGTTTTGAATTAGAGATAATATTAAATCTTTTGTGTCAATTGATTTCGTGTCTCATTTACATTTTCAAGAAAGTGTCGAGACTTTATGCGATAGCAAATGTGGTTGTGTAAAGGAGGAATTTTTTTAGGTTGTGTTGAGACTTAGTGCATATTGTCGTGAAAAGAGTGAATGACCATACTAAAGCCCTTTGAATTTGTATTATCCTCACATTTTTCAGATTAGGATCTTCATCTTGTGTTATAAGAAAATCTAATATTAGAATTTTTTCAATTGTTGAGATTCAGTTTCATATTATTTTTATGGTTAAATTACCCTTTTGGTTCCTCTATTTGTCATGAAATTTCATTTTGGTCCTCACGTTTTTTGTTGTCTCAATTTGGTCCTCATTTTCTTAAAAATGACTCAATTTGGTCCTCACCGTTAACTTTGACCAAACGGTGTTATGCCACGTGTCAATTTCTGGTTTTTTTGAATTTTTTTAATATTTTTTGAACTTTTTTTTTGAATTTTTAATTTTTTTTTGAATTTTTTTCTTTTTGACACGTGTCAGTTCACAATTTTGCCACGTGTCAAAGTGACTCAATTTGGTCCCTATATTTGTTTTTAGTTTCAATTTAGTCCCAATTTTTGTAAAAATGAAGCAATATTGTCCCTCCTTAGATTGAGACTCAATTTAATCTTTGTATACAACTTATGATGATATTCTTAATAAAATTGACATTTTTATTAAATATTTATAGAAATATTTTTAAATAATTTTTTTTAGTTTTATTATTAAACAAAGTTAAATCCCAAACTTAATTTCAAAAATTAACAATTTTGTCATCATATATAAAGGCATCAAGTGTATCATATTATACAAACTTGGTAAAGATTAAAAATCAAATAACTTGTCATACATAAATTTAGGAACTAAATTTCAAGTTCAAACAAAATCAAAGTCTAATATTTTATGTAGAATTTAAAGTTAATTTAAAATATTTATAAAAATATTTAATAAAAACGTTAATTTTAGTAAGAATATCACCATAAAATTTATAAAAAAGTAAATTTAGTGTCAATTTGAAGAAGGACAATATTGCTTCACTTTTACAAAAATTGGGACTAAATTGAAACTAAAAACAAATATAGGGACCAAATTGAGTCACTTTGACACGTGGCAAAACTGTGAAGTGACACGTGTCAAAAATAAAAAAAAAATAAAAAAAATAAAAAAAATTCAAAAAAAATTCAAAAAAAAATATTAAAAAAATTCAAAAAACCAGAAATTGACACGTGACGTTGACTTTAACACCGTCTGGTCAAAGTTAACGGTGAGGACCAAATTGAGTCATTTTTAAGAAAGTGAGGACCAAATTGAGACAACGAAAAACGTGATGACCAAAATGAAATTTCATGACAAATAGAGGGACCAAAAGGGTAATTTAACCTATTTTTATTATGTTTTATACTATTTTATGTGAACATGATTCTATCTAAATAGTTTCATGTAAGTAAAAAAAAAAACTTGGAGAAGAAGACTCGATCAATCATCACGTCAAACAATAAATGTGGGAATTGTATAGTGAAACAAAATCAAGAAGACTTTAAAAATTGGGTCATCGCATTATAGAAAACGAAATACAACACAACCACATAACTCAAGTTTAGATCCTACGTACGTAGCACAAGCCTACCAAAAGAAGAGTCAAGTCAAGATATGAGAGAAGACAAAATCATATTCAAATTATTATTGGTTAAAATTAGCCTTTTATTACTTTAATACCATCACATACACTCTCAAACAGAAAATGTTTACCACAATTATCTGTTAGATTATGAAAAGAAAAATAATTTTGTGTTAATTTTTCAAAACAAAAATATATGGTAAACTAGAACTAAGTCTCGAAAAGAAAACTTAATATAAGTTTAACCATTTTTAATTTATACAATAATTTCTAAATCAGCTTATATAATTATTAAATACTTATTGTTTATATCAATTTTTAATCTAAAATATTTCTTATTGTATTTCTTACGAGATTACTTATAAAAATTTAATGTTAATATATGTTAGAATACATCTTGCCTCCAATAGTTTGTTTGATTAGTAACAATAAATTTGATAGCCTCCTCCAACGGTTTGGGGGAAGACTTGGAAAACTCTTAGTCAAACTTATCACATTACTAATTAATTAAAAAGATTATAACATTTAATAACGAAATAAACCTTATAATAAGAAAAAATAATCATCACAGTTTTAAAAGAATAATCATATATATATATATATATATATATATATATATATATATATATATATGATTATTCCCTTAAAATTATGATTATTATTTTTACTTATTATATACGTCATTTCACAATAACCATGAAATTAAACTCTACTTTTATTTAGGATTATAACTGTTTATTTACAAAAATTAAAATAAAACAAATAAATAAATAAAACATACATCTTTTTAAATTTTAATAAATAGTTTTTTCGATGAATAAGGAAAGTATAAATAATTATTATAATTATAAATATTTAATTGAAAATCATATTAATATTAATGCTATTTTACTATTATAAAAATAATTAACCATGTACAATTATTATCTCATATCATATATATTAAAAGTTGTCTTTTTCTTACAGTTTTATATTAATTCATAAATTAATGTTAAGTTATGTAAATATAAATAATCCAATAATAACTTATTTTTTTGTCGAAAAAATTCCTTTTTTAATAAGCACAACAATATTTGTGACTTTCCTATCTCAAATAGCTTCTCTTAGCAAATAAAATGTAAAAAATAAAAGATAAAAGAATTCATGTATATTATATAGTTAAAACACAGAAATAAAACGGGGTTTGCATTAGAAGTATAATATGAAACTTAGCTTGTTTGAATGATTTGAGAATTGCGTGGTAGTTGTGTTTGGTAGGTTGAATAGAGTCTAGGGTGCAAAGATTCAAATACTATTAACAACATCCTATATATGTCAATTGAAGAAACATAAATTTTACTCACAGATACCACCATTTTATTTCTTTTAGTATAAAATTGATATAAAAAATTAAATTAACTCTATCAAATTTATTTTTATCATGTTTAAAAGCTAGTACAACTATCTATCAAATTTATTTCTATCATATTTAAAAGCTAATACAATTATCATGGAATTTGTATCTTGACTTAAAATTTTATTTCAATAATTTACAGTATCTAGATAAAAGGAATGTGATTTTTTAACTAACGATTATGACTTAAGTGTTAGATATTTTTTTAGTGGTGTTTGAACTAGGTTTTAGATAAACAAATTACAATACAATAAAATCTTAATAAAAGTGAATTACAAAAGTCATTATAAAAAAAATCTAATATTTTGTTTTCAGTCGTTAGTTATATTTAATTTCATATGATTTTATTATACTATTTGATGTGAACATTATTTTATTTAGACAGTATCATTTAAGTAAATAAAGAAACTTAGAAAAGAGTTGAGCAATCCCATTCCAGAGTGGAACTTTTTTATGGAGTGTATTGGCCATATCACATTCCACGAAACAAATAAAAAGACTTGTCAATGACTGGAAGGATCATCACGTAAAACAATAAATGTGGGAATTGAAAATTCTCATTACAGCAAACCTAAAAAAAGAAACCAAAGACTTGTCAATAATTGGAAGCATAATCACCTAAAAACAATAAATTTGGGGATTGAATACCACAAGGTTTTGGTAACAAACACAAAGTATAACGGTTTGAGTTGAATAAAAGAGTGTTTGGGTTGCATGAAAAGTATAAAAACAGAAAAACATATTTGATGTGAAAAATAGTATGTATCTAAAGTGTTAAAATTGGATCAAAAACATATTCAAGGGATGCACATGTTAAAGACATGTTAAAAGTTAGATTCACCACCTTCTTCATCTTTTGTATTGATGCACATTTTATTTATAAAGATACAATCAAACATGTTTTAGGAATTTTCTTTGAATGTCTTACTGTACACCTAATAATTCTCACATCATTTAGAAGTTGAGTTCAAGTCCAGTTTAAATACTACTTCCTCCTTCCATCTCTTGAGACGCATTTTAAGGACAAAACCGAGATTGAGTTCCACGCTCCAAAGCAGACAATATAACTCTACAAGAAAATGTCTCATTAACAACCAGTTTTAGTGACCAAAAGTTGTTAGTTACTATAATGACCAATTTAGATACTGATTTGCAAAATAAAAAAATTATTCATTATTAAAATAGTTACTATTATGAATAAAAAATTATAATTAGTCGCTAAATTAGTCACTAATTAATTAATGACTAATTTAGAAATCAATTCCCTTGGTAAGAAAAACCTTGGTAGCTAATGTTTAGTGGCCAATTTCTTTTGGTAGCTAAATTTTAAAAACTAATTTAGAGACCAATTATAACTTTTTATTCATAATAGTAACTATTTTAGTAACCAATAGTTTTTTATTTTGTAATTTGATATATAAATTGGTCATTATATTGACTAACAACTTTTGGTCACTAAAATTAGTTGTTAATGATGCATTTTCTTGTAGTGTAAGAGAGTTCCAAAGGGGTTACATCTTTGCTTCAACACTTAAAGATTTAGCTCCTCTAACTAGATGAGAACATTACAACATATGGAAGAATTGTCTCTTCTTTTACCCTCAAATAATGTTTACTAAGTACAAGGGAAAGTGTCTACAAAAATTCTATAGGAGTCTCTCAAAAGAACCCTCACAAAAAGTCTCTCTAAACAAGAGTGCAACTCTGTTTTTATAAATTATCCAAGGTAGTGTCAGTAGTGCACTTATGGCTTCAGTTGTATAGTTTCCTCCCTAGGTGGGTTTCTTATATGGATCAAGCCTCATACTTTGGTGTTGTAGTTCCTAAGATAACTTCCTAAAGTAGGGATCTTCATGGCTTAGCCTTAGGTTTAATGCTTGAGGTTTCCTTCTGCAATAGGTTTACTAGTGTGATGGCTCAAGCCTCAACATTACCGACCAGCTGCACCGGTATCAATTTTTCCAAGAATTGCTTGAAATTTATTCATTTTCTTTATTTTTGCACTTTGACTCTTTCTTGATAGTAGGAACTGCAAATTAAAAGTTAGAGATTATACATTAATTAAAAATGTAATCAAATTATTACATATAAATAATTTTATCATAGTATAAGAGTTTCTTAATTTTTTTTAGAATAAATAGTTGATTAAGTATAACAAGTATCGGTATATTTATTGAGTACCATAAAAATAAGAAAAAAATTAAAATATTAATACAATATTTAATTTTGTTAGTTTTGTTTAAACTTCATTAATAATTAAGATAATTGAATACATATTTGATTTTAGTCATATGTATTTATTAAAGTAAAAGTGAATGTCATTATGCAACAATTAACACAAATAAACCTGAAAGAATTCTAAATTTGCAAAGTAGAAAACAAATGTTTTAAATTTTTATGAAGATTTGGATGAGTCACCACCTGATCATCAAAAATTTGAAAATGAGATTAGAGAACTCAAGACGATTCACTTGTGTGAGCTTAGCGAATTTGACTACCAAGTGTTTGGGTTGCCTAACAACCGGTAATGTCGTTGAGTTAAAATATTTTCTAAGAAATTAGAGGGCTCAAGATGGTTAGGTCGCTAGACGAGGTATGATCTCATTGGGAAAAATTCTTAAATTTTCACTCCACTACTTGGTTGATGGGCAAGTTAGTTTTCTCGTTAAGTGAAAATATTTTCATAAAATCTAAAAAACTCAAAGGGAATTGGATACTAAGCGAGTCAAGTACTTGTTAGCGAGATCACATCTTGGAGGAACTTGGTGGACAAAGGATGAGGGTCATTGGGTGGGTGTTATTATTTGAAAACTCCTAAGGTATACACATAAATAAATAAATAAATATAAATAAAATGGACGAGACGGTAAAAAAACTTTAATATGGAATTTGTAAAGAAGTCTATGATATATCCATAAAATTTTACATATTTTACCATATGCAGCGAAAAATACAAAATTGCTAAATTTCATAATTTAGGGTTATACTAATTTGAAAGAAATATCGCAATAGAAGAATCATAAATACACAAATAATAATAGGATATTAACATTGATTCATGAGAGATATTGTGATAATGTGTTTTTTAATCTTTATATTTTTCCAATATTTGTTTCTCAATCTATATTTTTATCTTTCTTTCTACCATCATGTTTTTTGATGACGTACTGTGAAAGAACCTTATGATAAAAAATAAAACTCTACTTTTCTTTTGTCATAATTGATTTTTATTTTATTTTTTAGCAATAAATGTATATAAATAAATATAAAGAAATTGGACAAGATGATAAAAAACTTTATTAAAATATAAATAATATAATAATATATAAATATAATTTTAAAATACATATAATTTTTTTAATATAAATATATATATATATATATATATATATATATATATATATAAATTAAAAATTTTGGAAGAGTTGTGGCTCCCTAGTGTCACAACAACAATGGTCCGCCCTTGATTAATATGGACTTAATTGAGTCCATGATTTTCTATGGTATCGATTAGTTGATGAATCCAAAACAATGGCATAATCTAATTTAAGCTTTGAATCGAAATCCAGAAACTAGGATTACAAACTCTCCTTTGTTCATCAATTTTCTTACAGTAAGTGATACAACATGGTCCATTTTAATAAACAGAACCGCGAGACAAGTGGATAGCCCAAATGGATGAAGGATTTCATTTTTTAGTTAACACAAAAATATTATGCATTTTATTTTCCTTGTAAGTCCAGGGGACTTTTGGCCCAAAAAGAATACCCTATTTAGGGTGGTTGCTTTTAGAATAAAACAGACAACCATTTTGCTATACCAAGTTTCCCTTTTACTCTTAGGGCGCTTCTCCCTGCACTTCCAACAGTTCTTCTATACTCCCAAAATTTACTATTATATCCTTATTTAATATTCAGGTAAAAGTTACTGTGTCGCCAACTGCATCCCCAAAACAATACTATTTCTTCTCCAGTTTTTTTCTCCTTCTCCGTCTCCGTCTGCCTTCATTTAAAATTTTGTCAGTTTCATTCTCCGTTTCATTATTGTGTGGTCCTTGAGCTTTAACTTTTTTTTTTTCTGTTTATGATGTGAAACGGAATTCGTATTCCGTTTCAGAAACTATGAAACAGCTTTCACATTCCGTTTCAAAAAACAACACAGAATCTTGTATGAAACGCATTTTGGCATCCGTTTACGAAACGGATTACGTAAGCTGTTTCGCGAAAAAAAGTTAAAATTTATGGGAAACGGAATACGAATTCCGTTTCATAAAGTTGTGAAACGGATTCTGTATTCCGTTTCAAAAAAAATTTCAAATTTTTTTTTGAAATGGATTACAGAATCCGTTTCACAACTTTATGAAACAGAATTCGTATTCCGTTCTCCATAAATTTTAAATTTTAAATTTTTTCGCCAAACGGATTACATAATCCGTTTATTAAATATGTGAAACGGAATGTGTATTCACTATCCATGTATGTCTCTGTGGAAGTGGAACTTTTGAGTTTTCCTCAAACGTAAGCCCCTCACTCTACAAAGATAACACATTCCATAATAACAACCCTTCAGTGAAACCAACAACTGATGCACCATGCACTCAAACTCACGGAAACCCCCACCTACACCAACTACTGCATAAGCACACACCCATTCCAGGCTTGATATGTTTACGTGAGAGAGAAATAGAAAAGGAAGAAAAAGAAAGCCAAACCTTGCTTTCACGTGAAAGAGAAAGGAACAAGGAAGAAAGAGAAAGTAGTTTTTGAAACCCAAAAGAACCACCCACAACCATCAACGTTTCATGAATTTACATGACCATTCTAATAATAACATGCACATGCATGTCTGTAATTCAAAAGCTAAATTATATATATGGATGGAGAAGAAGACATACAAAGGTATGTTAAATTTTTGAAAGGACCCATTTGGGTCTGACTTTTAAAGGTGGAGGGCATCTTTGCCAGCAATTGGAGAGTTGTGAGATCATTGTCTTCTTTTTCATGAGCGAGGTAGTCATAGCGTTTCAGAAGCCATGAAGCAGTGCATGCATTGAAAAAGCCATAACCATGTTACCAACTTCATTCTATGTTAAAGCATTTTTAATTTAAATAAGTGTATATGAGGAAGCATTTATCCTGCAGATTTATAGGTATTAAATCATAGTTATAAAAATAAAGGGGTTTTTAATTTTTTATTTAAATTGATGATTATTTACTTTTTGTTTTATGTTGCCGCAAAGTCACATAATTAAAGGTTGTAAAGTAGGAAATAAGGAACGCGGAGGATTATAGCTTTATCCCTTCCTCACGAAATCAATTCTTACTATCTTTGAGTTGCAACTTCAGATCTCGTTCACATTCTTTTTCTACCATAATCAAAATCTTTATACAAACAATTACATCTAAAGTGAACAACAACAATCTCAAAAGTCAAAATTGAAGATCACAAAGACACACAAGTTATGCGCATCTTCTTCATTTCTCCACAGATTCTTAACTATCATTACTATTCGCTTCACACTATATTTGCTTTGTAAGCATTAGCACAACAATTTTCCCTGCATGCGACTAATATATTCAAAGAAAAAAAGTCCAATTCAAGAAAAAAAGTAGTTCATTTATAACAGAGGTTAGAATTCTCTACCACGATTTAAAAATTTCGAAAGTATACTAAAATACACTTTTAAATTTAAATTAGTTTAATCATCGATTGTAAATTAGTGTATGAACATGAAGAGAAGTAGAAGCTCCCCTGGTCACGCAAGGAATAAAAAAACACCAGCAGACCAAGAAAACCATGACCACTGTGACTCACCTATCTGCACTAAAGCAACTGCAACAGTTAAAAGTTTGATTGCAGTGGCTCCCAAGACGCACAAAAAAACCAAACCTAAATACAAAAGTACGGAAAGCCTAAACCAATATTCAACAGAGAGAACAGTGATAACTAATTAATCGTTCATGATGACTCAGATAAAGCTGCCCAATCAATCTCCACTGAGGGGTACTTCTCCAGGTCCAACCCAAGATTGTCCATTGCTTCATAAGAATCCGAGAAATCCAAGAAAGTGATATAAGATTCAGGTGAAGAGGAGCCTGCAGAAGAAGAAGAGGAGGAGGAATATTCATCCGACAAGGGCGAGGATGCTGTCTGAATCCCCACCTTAACATCCTCAAACTCCGATGTTGTTGCTGTTTCTTCCTTGTGTGTGGTGATGGCCAAGCTTTGACAAATGGCTTGGAGCTTGGCGTCCACTGCAGAGCGGAGAGGCTTGTAGGTCCCAAAGTCACCGTAGACGCTTGGTCCGTGGTGACGTAGATGAGGGAAGTTGAGCCTCGCGTTTTCTCCTCTGAGTTTGAACGCTGCGTTGTCGTATACCAAAGCTGCTTCTTCAGCGGTTTCGAATGTACCAAGCTAGAGACGAGTGCGATTCTTGGGGAGTCTGATCTCAACCACCCACTTGAATCTGGAATGTTAATACTCACATGCATGCACAGAAAAGAAACAAAATATAATACTCACATGCATGCACAGAAAAGAGTCTAAAACGGATTTCACACTATGTTTCAATGAAAAATCAAAAAACACACCCAAAACGGATTCTGGGTTCCGTTTCAGCATTCTGGGAGACGGCTTTCACAATCCGTTTCAGCTAAAATCAAAAAATAAAAACAAAACGGAATGTGAGTTCCGTTTCAGCTTACTGGGAAACGGATTCCACACTCCGTTTCGTTAAAAAAAAAACGGAATTTGTATTCCGTTTCACGCATGTTCGAAACGGATTTGGAAAACCGTTTCTGTGAAATATTCAAAGACCGTTTCTGATGAAACAGATCTTCTAATTTATTGCTAAAATCAATTAAATCAATTAAAATACAATAACATTACTTCAATGTGCAAATGGAGAGATGGAGCCTGCGGACTTGTGCGAAAGGAGAAAAAGAGGCTACGCTGGGAACAAGAACGGTGTGTGGAGGAGAAAAGGAGGCTGTGGAGGTGGGGAGAAGAACGGTGTATGGAGGCTGTGTGGGAGGAAGAGGAAGAAGAAGGATGAAGGCTGTGTGGGAGAAGACCAGTGGGAGAAGAGGGAGGCTCTTTACGCGCACCTAGGTTAACATTGGTCAAGATTCTTCTGTTGGGGGTGTAGGGAATCTGATTCTTTGCTTTATTGGGGTGTGTTTTGGGGTGCAGAGGGTGAAGGTGTATAGTTTTAGGGTGCAGAGGTGCGGTAAAAAAGAGAGACGCAGTTACTCTTAATTTTTGCCATGGGTAAACATGGAAATAAATTTCCTTTTGGGGATACAGGAGAGATTGTTGGAGGTGTAGGGAGAAACCCCCATACTCTTATCTTAGTATAGTTATTGCAAAACCCTAACATTGGTGTTTTCATTGTTTCCTTAAGGGCTCCCAAACCTCAATTCAAGGAACTCAAAGAACTCTTTCTAACAATCTAGGTGCGTCTTTTAAACATCAAAACCCACATGGAGTCACAAGACCATCGCCAAAACGCTCTGGAAGAGAAAAAAAAAACGAGTCCATTCCGTTTCCGCTTTACCCCGTTCTTGTCACTCTACCTTTTAGCTCCCCTATACAAACCATACATTTTCAATCCATGGTGAATCTCACAACACCACCTCCATACGCTTTCTCACTAACAACATGAATGCTCACTTTCACCACACCACCACCATGACCACATAAGCTCAACATCTTTTTCTCCTACCACTACTTATTAGATCACCCAAGTTACAACTTGCATTCTTTGAAGGTCTTGATACTCTTGATTGATTGTTCCAAGTCGAACAATATTACACCTTCTACCAAATACCCTCAAACATCCTACTACCTATGATTGTCTTCCATGTGAAAGGAGAGGCCCTTAGTTCGTTTAAGTGGATGCACCACAAAAACCTATTTACCAACTTGCCACCTTTCACCCGATCTCTTGAACTTTGTTTTGGCCCATCCTCTTACACCAACCACCAGGCATAACTTTTCAAACTACAACAACATGGTATTATCACAACATACCAAGCCCATTTCAAAAAAAAAAAAGAAATTGTATTCCCTAATATCATCCTTAATTGTTTTCTATCAGGTTTAAAACCTAATATTTGACAAAAACTCACCATACTTAACTTTTATTCCCTATCCCAAGCTATTGGCCTGACCAAATTAATAGATGATAAAATGCAAGACTTAAAACCCAAACCTGATCACCCTTTTATCCCTAATACCACCATTACTCCTTCTACAACCACAACTCGTCCCTCCCATACCCACACCACATCCTCTCACATATTCGTTAAATGTCCTAGTCCAACCCAACTCCAAGAGCGTCGTGTCCAAGGACTATGTTACAACTGTGACGAAAAGTTTACACTAGGTTACAAATGTTATACCTCATGTTTTCTGTTGCTCTTGGATAATTAGGAAAGCCCCCAAAACTATTGTGTTGACCCTACAATCATCACTAATATCCCATACACCATCCACTTTCATTTATCCCATCAAGCTCTAATAGGAAACCCATCCCCTAAAACCTTAAAATTCATTGGCCTCATTCACAACCTGCTAGTCACTATTCTAGTTGATTATGGCAATTTCCACAACATCCTTCAACCCAAAAATGCACACTAGCTCTACCTACCCATTCAACCAACCCTTGTTTTTTCCTGTCATGGTATGGAACAATGCCTTTATTCACTTCCAAGGAATTTGTCCTTTAGTGGATATAACCCTTTAAGCCTCCATCTTTAGCATCCCATTCTCTCTCTTACCTATTGAAGGTGTATATGTTGTTTTAGGCATCAAATGGTTACACACCTTAAGAACCACAAAAGCAGATTTTTCCATCCTAAGATAACTTTCATTCACCATAACCAACAATTTATTGTCCATGCCACTCCAACCACCTCCCCTACCCCAATCAACTATCACTAATTTTTTCAATTTCTATCTAATCACTTCATTGCTTCTGTTAACCTATTATCTATTGAACAACCCTCACACCATCCCTTTCTTTAGATATGAACTTACAAACCCCTTCACCACCCTTTTATTTACTCCCATTTCCAATCTAGTTCGTCCTCCTAGAACAACAAGAAATCTTTCAAACACCCCACGATCTCACAATCATCACATACTCCTCTTTCCTAACACCCTTCCTATCAATGCCAAACCATATTGTTATCCTCATTGTTAAAAAGACATCATTTCCAAATTGATTTATGAAATGTTTCAAAAAAGTTTCATTAAATCTTGCACTAGCTCCTTTTCAGTCTCAATACTACTAGTACATAAAAAAAAGAAGGAAATTGACGATTTTGTGTAGACTAAATAGTTCTAAACGCACTCACCAATTGTTTTCTCATCCCACCATAGATGTATTATTTGATAAATTAGGTTCAACCATATTTTTTTTATTAAAATTGACCTCTTTTCATGTATCATTACCGTCTAATACTCAATTTTCTCCGGATCATTTAAATTTTTTATGCTTTAAAAGTAGGATAAAGATTTAAATAGTTTCTTTTGAAAGGAAAGAGATAATAAAAGTAAAATATATAAATAATAACAATGTTATAGAAAAATGAAAATTAAAAAAGAAAAAATGACAAAATAAAAAGAAATTATTGAAAAAAAAATTATAAAATTAAAATTTTTAAAGATTAGAAGATTACAAATTTAAAAAAAGAAAATTAATTATTTTATAAATAATAATTAATTATTTTATAAATAATAATTAATTATAACTGTTTTTTATTTCCCTTTCACTCCCTTCTCTAGGTACCAGCCCCTTCAATGTCTATACTTTCCATTTTTTGTCCTTTGACAATCACAAATTTCAACTCAGGTTCGTAGCCTAAGTGTAGTTTAGGGATGAATTGGGGTTATTTTAGAGACAGAAAGAGAAGAGAGGGTAAAGAGAGAAAGAGAAAGTCGTAGAAGCCTGGAGAAAAGAGAAGCCAGAGTGAATCTGGAGAAAGGAGGTTTGTTGCATGATTACCTCTTTTTGTTGCTGTAGCATGCTTTGTTTATGAGTTTCGTGGTGAATGACATTGTAATTTTCTGCTCTTCTTATTAGGGTTTTGGGTTTATGTTTCTTTTATTTGTATGTTCTGTTACTCCCGACAAACACGATGATCGAATAATAAAAATAAAAATAATAGAAAATGCAAAGAGATAAAATAATAGCATTTACATGAACTATCAACTAGGTTTGTTCTCTGTTTTAGAATCATTATCACATATAGAAATCAATCCAGTCAATTCCAGATGTAGTTATTATTACTCTGTACATTCCAGAACGCAGATTTTCAATTTAAATAACAAAAATCTTACTCAAAAATCAAAATATCGGTTCAAATTTTACTTGATTTGATGCTGAGAATGAAATTCTGGAGTTGAATCCGAGGATAACGGTGGTGGCTTTAATGTCACCTCCGGCGTAGGTTTCTTTGCGAATAACAATGAGCAATATCCAGTAGTAGTCTCTTTGGATTTGGATGAGAAGCAATCGTGCGGCGGTGATGAGCGGGAATAAAGAGCATGTCATGATCATTACGTGCTAGAGTTAAGGATCGTGATTCTTTTTTGGTTTCGTTTTGGTGAAATGTGTGGCTGAAACAGAAGTTTCTTTACTTTCTCTCCAGCGCAGCATACGAAGTCCTATTTTTTTTCCTTTGAATGTTTTAATGGTATTTGTTTGGGTAGGTTGGAATGGCGAGTGAGGATGATGCAGTGAAGAAGGCAATGATAGTTGATGCTCGGGCTAGAAACATTAGTCACAATGTGAGGTGCACGGAGTGTGGGAGTCAGTCCATTGAGGATTCTCAAGCAGACATTGCCATTTTGCTCAGGAAGGTGCTTTTCTATGCACTTTTACTTTCTGATATGGGTGTCGTTACTTATTAATTAATTCATTAGTGCCAATTGAAACATGATTCTGTTAGTGTGTTTATTTTGTGTTTCATTCAACTACTTGTTTGGAACATCAAATAGCTTCTAAACCTGAAATAATTAGGAGAAGGGACTGAGATGCATTGGTGCATAAGGGTGGAGTCTAATATCAGATTGTTGTTTTTTGTTTGCGACTTAAAAATTAACATTGAACACGCAAATTCTTTTTTTATGTAAATTCTAGAATGATTTATCAAATATTAATGTATCATTTGAATGCATTACTTTTTAATCAGCTTTCCCTTGTGGTAACAGTTCAACTTTTGTGGAGTAATGCATGGTGCTTTCTTGTTTATTTGTATAGTTTATCTTCTTTGAGGCTTATTTTGGCTTTCTGTCAATTAAATGCCTGCCAATTTTCATTCTTGCAACCTACAGGAGGAAAAGAAAAAAGAAAACGAAACTTCCCCTTTCTGATTTAATTGGATACACGATTCGTAAAACTTCATTTACTTTGAATTAAGTCTTTTGTTTTCTGTACCCTTCATTGTCATTAATCTGAATTTTTGTCTTGATAAAGCTACAAAAGAATTAAACAAAATATGCTAGGCTTGTGATGGAATTTCGGGCGTGTGAAATAACTGATTTTCCTATGTTTGTAGAACATATGTTTTAAGATTTTGAAGTTTCTTGTCTAGTTTTATGTCTGCTTTTGTTCCATTTCTGCTCAGAATTTGTTTAAAATGAAAAAACAGCCATGTTTGCTAGCAGTTTTTGAAAGTGAGCCTTGTTTCTATCAAACAAACCTTAAGCACTTGTATTGTTTCTCAGTTAATTCGTGATGAAATTGGGGCTGGAAAGAGTGACAAGGAAATCTACAAAAAGCTTGAGGACGAATTTGGAGAGACTGTACTCTATACGCCCAAGTTTGATATGCAGACAGCAGCTTTGTGGTTATCACCTGTAAAGTTTTTCTCTGGAGGGCTGAAAGGACTTGTGTTTGCTTTTTACTTTAGTGTAGTTTAAATTTTGCTGATTCCGAAAATATGTTCTTTCAAATAGGTCCTAATTGCTGCTGCAGCTGCAGGAGGATGGGCTTACAAGAAGCATAAACAAAAGACTAATGTCCATATCATGGCTCTGGACCTTGTTAGAGGTGTTTCATTGACCCCAAAAGAGAAGGAGACAATGCTTGATATCCTTACGCCACCTCCTTCACAGGGAGCTAGAACACCCTTCTGGTGGAGGAGATGATAAGGTCAATGATCACGTTGACCATCTACTATTATGACTTGAAGAAAACCTTTGATGTGGTACATGTTTGTGATTATAAGTAAGTTTCACTTTGATGTTAATCCACAAATTTGTCACAATGATCTATTTCTAAGTTTATAATAGGGTGTCCTTTCAAAAGATTTTCTCCACCCCGTTTAATAAAGTTCTGTTGGTCATGGCCACAGGAAGTTTTATATCAAGAAATAGTTTGTATAAAGTGATGATCAATTGACTTATTTTTGTTGTCTAAATATAGTATAGTCAGTTCTCATCATTTACTTTGGGGTTCTAGAAACTTTCCGCAACAAGTTTTCGAAAGTTTTGGAACAAAATTTTTGAAACAAAATTTCTGAAACGAAATTTCTAGAATGTGATTCCTGTAACAAAATTTTCGAAATGTATGAAATATATTTTGAAATAACTTTTACATTGAATATATACTAGATAGAGCTTTTTGAAACATATCAAATACATTCTTGAAAAAACTTGTCGGTACAACTTTTTTTTCTATACTTGCTCTCTTTTTTTTTTTCTATACAGAGTCTCTTCGTTTTGCGATGGTGACGGTGATGAAAGTGGTGCCAGTAGTGTAGTGTGGTACAATGAGTCAAAATGTTTGAGTATTATATTAATATTTTGGAGTACTGTTAGTAATCCTGGAAGTGCAGGAAGCAATAACCTAATATATAGAAGATTGCTATGGGGTATTTCTATCCCAAGATTTTTCTACAGTGAGTATTGAAATTGATTCTTTTCGTAAAATGCTTGTTTGGGTAATGAAATCTTTTAGTTTTACTGAAGTATTGTGATACTGTAAAGGAACAGGTGTAGAGGGTTTAGGTTTAACAATATCTTGAATTTCCTTTCTACAATATTCAAAAGATTAATGATTCATTTGAATTGGTTTGACTTCTATTCTTATTTGTCTTTCATCAAAATTATATATATAGTATACGTTTCACACATCTCTTTTTCTATAATTTTTTTCTTCTTCGTAAGTTTCTATAAGATTATGAATATTTAAGTGAGGATCCTTTTAAATATTTTGAATTAATTTTTTGATAAAATTCAAAACAAATTGCACTTCTTTAGTAAATAATCGTCACTTTTCTCTACCTTAATATATAATGCAAGAAAAGTCACATATTGGCAAAGCAATCAACAATTCACACCGACCAATATAGTTCCATGTCATTGCTGACCAAGTTCAAAGGAAGATCATGATGGCATAAAATAAAAATTACTAAACCATACTTGACTATCTGCATGTGTATTATTTCTGCATTTTTAAATTATTAGTAAGTGGCGGTATTGACTGTCATACAACTTGCTTTTAGTACGATATTATTTTAGAGGTTATATATATATATCAACGTCACTTTAGTATGATATTTTATAATATCTAAACATTACGTTTGTGGTAAAGAAAATATATGAAAAAGGCTGAAAAGTGATAAGATTATTACTATTAAATATATTTTAAATGAGGACATGAAAGAAATTTGAGATTCCACTTGGAAAGTGACGTGTTCTTTGAAAAATTAGTTGTTTAGATTATACTACATTAAGGCAAAGAAGTCCAAGTGCAGTGACTGGTGTTAGTTGGAGCTTTCGCAAGCAAGAACTTTGGCTTTTCTTTTTTAAGTCGATATGTGTGTGTGTGTTTAAACTTAATTTAAGAGTTAATTATGTTTTTCGAAGTGTATAGTGCGTCGTCATTTGCACAACTGGGATCTCCGCATTTTGAACCAAAACTTTGTGAATGTGACAAAAGATTATTGCTTTTTAAAGCAACCACCACAAAGAATAATGGAAGATTTTTTTGACGAAAGATTATTGCTTTTTAAAGCAACCACCACAAAGAATAATGGAAGATTTTTTTGGAGATGTCAAAATTGGGTCGTAAGGGATAATAATTTAGTTTAAAATTAGAATGAAAATTTGAAAATGAATTTTAAACTAATTGTAACACTAAAACCAAAATATTTAATAAAAATATGAATCTTAATAAAACATCCTTATAACTTTTATATAAATTTGAAAATAAATTTTGTCTCAATCTCGATAGGAACAAAATTGTTTAATTTTAAACAAAATGAGACTAAATTGAACAAAAATAATGAATATAAGAACCAAATTGAATATAAAACATGGACTCTGACACATAGACATTGTTGGGTTGACACGTGAACTTTTTTCAAAATTTAAAAAAATTAAAAGAATTAAAAAAATATTAAAAAAATCACAAAATGACACACATGGTAGTCACGGTTCATTACCGTTAATTATTTAAATGGGATTAGAAAAAAAGACTAAATTTAACAAAATTGACAAAAATTAAAATCTGATTGAACAAACAAACAATATAAGGACTAAAATGATAAAATTGAATGAAAATAAGAACCAAATATATATTTTAATTTTTTTTAAGTGTAAAAGGATTTCTTATCTTTATAAAATGCTAAAATACCTTCATAATGCATGAGCTATACTGCACAAAAGCTAAGAGCATGGGAAAAAAATATTATTAGTATAAAGACGTAGAAGAAACAGAAGACCCTTAATTAATCTATGATTAAAATTTGTCCGAGGGGTTAGGTTTTAATGTTGTTCAAGTTCTCAGTACGTACATTGATTTTAGATGGATTTATTTGAGCATGTGGTAAAATTAAATAAATATTTGTACTGCTTTTGGGATAACACAATATCAATTAAAAATTAGTGACAGAATGTTGGATTGAATTGGTATTCATTCTGTTGGCAACAAGAAATCAAACAGTGATTATTTGAAGATACGACATAGGTCATTGAAGCTAAATTAAAATATAAAAATAAATATCAATTGATAAGGTCATGTCATCATGATCACTAATAAGTAAAGATTTATATTAATAATTCTAAGATTACATGCAATAAGGCAAAATTTACATGTAAAGAGAAAGATAAATTAGATTAAAAAAGAAAGGAAAAAATATTAATTTGCTCAAAAGGAGAAACTGGTATGTTATTCTCGTAACTCTAACCACAGAGACCGTCTCTGATCATCAAACATATAAATAAGAAGATCAAAAACTTAAAAAAACACAAAGAACTTTAGAAAATTAATTTTTAGAGAGATAGTTAATTTTATATAAAATAAATTTCAGCTATTACAAATTTTTTATGTAACTTAATCCTTTTATCATTAAAATATTGCAGTATTCTCTTTTTACAAAATTAACTACTTCTCTAAATTTATTTTCTAAGTTCTCACATCAACAAAATTAGTTAATTGTTGTTTAAAAAAATTAATAAAATATTACATCTTCCTTTTATTTTTTCTAAACTAGTTTTTATGCAATTATATTATTAGTATAAAATATTCATAACGTTTATCAATATTTATTTTCAATCAAAAAACCAAATTCACTACTTTTTAAGTAAAATCTCTTTTAATCACATTTTTTATTCACAAAACTCAAACTTCTATTCGTCGTTTTTATAAGCAAGATGAATATCACTAAGAACAATAAAAAAAAAACTTATTGATTACTTCTACTTATGTATAATATCATATTTCTTGAAACTAAATACAAATTATCTAGGTAAAGTGCATGATTTTACTACTTATTGATTACTAGACCTTTTGTAGTGAAAAATTATCTGAAAATTGAAAAGGTCAAAACATTAAAATCTATTAATTTTCATAGTTCAAATTTGGCCTTATAATAAAATTTTATACTCTAAAAATTATATATAAATTGACGGATAAGATGCTACACCTAAATGACTCGTCAAAATAGTCAATAGACAGAAACTGTTGAAACAATGGCCAACGTTTAACAATTAATGTATAATAACTTAATTGTTTCTACCTGTAGAAAAAAAATATTATAACAGAATTTAATGTCGTTTTCTTTAATATTATATATCAGAAAAAAAATTCGGCTACCTAATCTTCAAGTCTTTAAAAACTCAACTCTCAGACGCAGTAGGTTGAATTATTTTATGAATAGTGATTATTATCAAGTCTCATAATTATTTTTTATTTAAATTTTTTAATTAAAAATAATTATAGCACTTTTTTTATATTTTACGATATTTTTACTATAAAAATTTATCTTTTATTGATTATCAGTTAGCTTTTTATATATTTTTTATATTGCATCAATTCGTAGCTAAACGACACCTATATGTCAAAATCATCGTAGTTCATATTTCTGAGAAGATGAAAACGACAAAACATATATACATAAAAAATTTCAAAAGTAACTAATAATTATGATATTAAAATGTAATATAATTTAAATAATTGTGAGATGGGAGGTACTATGAGATTTTTTTACCACGACAAACTATATTTTAAAATAAATCTTTTAACTATATCCTCACACTTTATTTTCTGAAAAACAAAATAAGGAAAATTTAAAAAATAAAAATATATAAGAGAAAAGTGATTTAAATGGTTAATTAAAAACATTGAGAATAATTGTAAATAAGAAAAAAAAATTAAATGTAAATAAATTTTAGAAAAAAATAAAACTTATTATTATTACGTTTTTGTAAATAAATATATCATCAATATATAAAAGAAGAAAAGGATAAATGTATATAGTGATTAGTAAACGAATTTATCTTTTTTATATATCGAGGATATATATTTTTTTTATATATATATATATATATATATATATATATATATATATATATATATTTAAAATTATTAGATAAATTTCTATTATTATTTAGTAAATATATAAAATAAATTTTATTAAATAACTATTTAGTGCAAATTTCAAAAAGAAAAAATTATTTTCATAATTTAAATTTTAATTTTAACCCTGTAGTCATTTTTACTCATTTTTTTATGGCCAAATTTATATTATAATATAATTTTTTAATAATCATTTAAAATAGTTTTACCATTTTAATATAATATTAAAATATTTATAATTTTTTTTAATTTTTTCCATATTAAAAAGACAGATTATTACATAGAAAATTACAACAATTATTAAATTAATTAAATTTTATATTTTATATTTATTTATATAAGATAAATGGTTATTTTTTTCTTTTTTAAAAAGTTGGAAAAGTAGGTGAGGAATATAGATAAATATAAATATAAATTTATAAATATTTAAGTTATTTAAGTTGACCCGCAAGCAAAAAAAGACAACAATCACTAACATTTTTCTAAAAAGAAAGAAAAATAAATTGAAAAATATGATAAAGAATGTAAAGGCAAATATTGAGAGAGAAATTTGATAATGATGCAAATGAAAGAATGCAAATATTAGAATGCATAAAAATAAAAATTGTGATTAAAATGACAAGACATCTTCAAAAGCGTGTTGAAATAATAAAAGTTATAAAATGATTGACATAGATTGGAATTTTGGAAGGAAGAAGAGTAAACCCATGAATGGTTTGATGGAACTAACTACCACAACTATATTCTCCTTAACAATATCCTTGTTTTTGTTAGGCTAATGGTTATCACACTCACTTGGGGATAAGAATGTGCACAAAAACTTTTTAATGACATTTGGCTTTAATTATGTAAAATAATATCTATTGAGAAAACAATGAACTGATAAAAACTCACAATACTTCTTTATCTTTCTTCATACATACATGTGTATAAATATTTTCTTCACACATGTACATAAGTATGCTTAAAAAAAGTGAAACACGTTACGGCATAATTAATTATGTAGATATATAATCAATTATATTATAATTATGAGTTTTTGTAATTATATTATTGTTACAACATACTCATGGTGTAGTTAGAGATTGTCGTGATTTAATGGCATGTGTAAGTATTTTTAAAGAAAGTTGATGCACTAGAATGGGAGTTAAGAGTATTTGACCTTCACTATCATGTCTTATTGTATATCAATCTGAATGATGGAATGATGCACCAAATATCGTTGCGGGAGACAAGATGTTAAATATTTTAATTTTACAACTATAGTGCATGTAAGACTTTTATTGTATTCCACATTTACAACTTAGAATTGATACTTTTTAATTTATACATAACTGTCTTATTATAGGTACATGGACAAAGTAATTGTGGAACAAGGTCGAGCTTCCATATATGATTTCATTGAAGCTCAAACCATTCAAGCTTCTCGAAACACACCTGATCACGTGAAAAGTTATTTGCAAACATGAATGGCTAGGTCAAACAGAGAGATTTACATTGCACCGTACATTGATGGGTAGGTGCTATTGCTTGCAATATTTTATGAATTATTGTTGATTATTCAACTAAGTACTTGTGATTGATAATAGGCCCCATTGATAACTATTGGTCTTCATTCCAAATCAATGCATGTTGTATGGTTTTGTTCATTGCATTGGAAGATTAAAAATGCTTTGAAAAACATGTTACAAGAGTAAGTGTTACTTTTTTTTTTTCATATCATGTATTTAGTTATTAAAACTAACCTATATTTTATGTTTCCAAATTTCATTAGAGTTGTGGGTAAGTCCAGAGTACAACAGATTAAAGTATTATACCCAAAGATTTTAACTCATTTATTTACTAAGTTATTAATTTCCGCATGTCAACTTATGAACTTGATATGTTATTATTTTCTTTGTCATCTTTAGTGTAACGAGCAAGAAGATTCATGGAAATGTGGATATTATGTCATGTCTTGGATAAGAACGATCATTAGAGTTGCACTTAAAGATAAGTGGATAAAGGTAATAATATATGTATATATCTTTAAGATATTATAAATCATATCAAACTTTAAACAATGATATTCATGCATAATGAATTTGTATTATCTTTTCAGCGCTTCAAGAATCCATCACCTCTATCGGATGACACTATCCAGACACTAAGACAAGAGTGGGCAACATGTTTATTGGAACAATGGAGTTAGGCCTTATAACAACATTAGAATTTTATTTTAAAAACTTTGTAGAATGATTTCTTGATGAAACTTTTAGTTTTGTGGTAATTATAAAGTTTAGACAACTTTACCATTATGAGTTAAAATTACCACGTTGCTGGAATATCATGTAAATTGTTCTGGGACTTCTGTTTTTCAGGTGTAGGAATTTGTAAATACAGCGAAACTTTAACAAAAAAATTGCTAAAATTGATCTCTGTCCTTGCACTGACAGACGTCAAAGGACGTCAATTATAGAACTTCCTGATGTCCTTTGACGTTTGTCGGTGCAAGGACAAACGTCAATTTCAGCAAATTTTCCTCTCTAGATGATGCGAGTTGAACGTCAGGTGGGTTCCGAATTGACGTAAGGGATGTCAGTCCCTTATTTTCCGACGTTAAGTAACGTCAGTTTTTCTTTCAGACGTTAATTTTAACGTCACCATATATAATGTTGATATTTTCGCAGACATCAAAAGTCGAAAATAATAAACATTATAAGGACTTTTTGTGTTAGTGAGTGAATGTAAATATTTTTCAATGGTACAAACTTCTATTTATGTCAATTTTATGAAAATGATTTATACATCGAAGTATGTTTGAAGAGGGCTATCAAAGATTTTGGTTGAAAAATGATTCTTCTTTAATGAGAATCACACATATCTTTATTTATTAATATAATGAATATTAATACAATAATATAATCTACACTAAGAAAATTATTAAATAGTAATCAAATTTATGGACAAAAGAAATCAATAATTATATTGACTAAGTTAAAAATTATTTTTATAAACTAAAAATTATAGATACATAACTGACTAAAGTTGAGTAGTTTAATATTTAGTGTATGATAGTATTGATATATTTTATCTTTAAATCCAAATACGTGGGAGAGTTATAACTTTTCCAACTTTATTTGACCTTTTTGATTTTATATGTTAGGAGCAAAGAGAGTTAATAATTTTGATTTATTTTAGTTTGTTTTGGATATTGAGTTGTGTTTAAATATTTGGAGTTGGATCCAAAGTCTCAAATTATTTGAAATTAAAAATTATAAAGTGTATAGTTAGTAGAGATTAGACCATTATAACAAGGGTTAATTATGTTTTTAGTCCCTCAAGTATGGGTAATTTTTTGTTTTAGTCCCCCACGTAACGTTTGGTCATATTCAGTCCTCCATGTTTTAAATCTAATGGAATTGGTCTCCAATTTTAAACTCTGTTAATTTTAATTCAGACGTGTCTAATGGATGGCCACGTAAGGATCCCGTTTTCAGCTGAGAGGAATTGATGAACAACACGTGGTCTTGATATTATGAGAACCGTTTTAAAAGAGGGATTTGGGGGTCATTCTAAAACCCTAAAATTGGAGTGTTCGTGTTGTTTTGGGGGGTTATCGTATTTTATTCATTGGCAGCCAAAATTGAAGTTTGAAGATCGTTTTAGGGTGATGAAAAGTGGGAGCAGAGGGATTCATTGTACGCAGAGGAGTAGTGGTTCGAAAATTTCGCAGACATGTTCATCGTTGTCGGATATGACTTCCAAACTGTGTGGGTGTGGGGAAAGATTACTACTCCTAAACGCAACGACTGTGAAGAACAACGGGAGATTATTTTGGAGATGTAGAAACTGGGCTGTAAGTGACAAATTTGGTATTTATTGGGCGAACTTGATTTCGTTTGATGTCTTAATGGTTTTGTTTTATTTATGCAGTCCAATTCTCATTGCAATTTCTTCGAATGGTTTAATGAAGAGGATTCTAAATATGAAGGGAACGCACCGGACTTTCAAGACAGTGGTAGAACACGAACTGAAGAAGATGAAGTGTGTTTGGAGAAGGAGAAAGTTATAGTGGAGTTGATTAAGAAAAATGAGAAATTGAAGGCGAAATTGCAAGAAGAGAAAAAGTTTGGGAGATTCATGCAAGTTTTTTTCCTTTTGTCGTGGACATTAACAATTATCTTTGTTTTTATGTTGCTGTTCAAGTTCAATTGCAACTAGTTTTTTAGTAACTATTATTTAGCTGTGATTAGTTATGTATGGAACTTTAATGGTTAAGTAAGTTTGAAGTAACTTCTGTTGGGGAAGTGTTTTATATTTGTAATATGGTAGTAATGAATGAAATGAGAAGTTCAATTGTGTTTTACATGGTTGTGTTTTATCCTGTAATTCAATTGTGTTTAACAATTGTGCTGTAATTAAATAGCAGTGGTTATATGTTGTGACTTTTATCCTATAAGGTTTCCTTTGATGTTAACAGGATATACATTTAATTGATTTCATCAAATTAATCCATACACGAAGTTTTACTGCATTATCACAAAACACAAGTAATCCATACACAAAGTTTCACTGCATTATCACAAAACACAAGTAATCCATACACGAATTTTTACTTCATTCACAAAACAGAAGTAATTCATACACAAGTTTTAATGGACACCAGACATGTGGTCCACAATCTGAATAAAATAAGTTTAACTACATTCAATAAAGTATTGGACACCAGACATGTGGTCCATACATCTGAATACAATTTTGCTTTAATCCAAAAAGTTGTCCACTATGATATTGCCCACTGCTACAAAAAGTGGTCCACCATTAAAAGCAACTAAAACAGTTTGATTCCTCCTTGTATTTCACGTGGGTTGAGCAGAGGTTGCAGTACTTGCTTGAGACCCTATCACTTGTGCAGCCATGCTTCTGGTTTGGGTTGTTGGTGGTCTTTCTCCCTGGTTCACGTTTGCAGCAACTCTCAGTCTGGGTCTTCTTCTACTACTGCAGCTTTGGGTAGATGGTCCTGCAGCGCTGCTAGGTGCACTAGCACTTGGAGTTCCTTGCGATTGTGCCTATGAATTGGGTATGTTTTACAGCTCCAGATTTTGTTCGTTTCAATGAAAAAAAAATTAAATGATAGGTCCAGTTTGTGTTCTTACCTTTCTGTGCCTGATTCCCCTTCTGCAGCTCCTAATGTTGTGTCCCATCTGCTTACACCTGCTGCACTTCATGATAAGATTTTTCTTTGATAGCTTGGAATGACTGACATGTTCATCAGCTTCCCTTCTTCTTAGTTTTTTGGGTCTCCCTGGTGGTGTTTTATAAATTGGTGGGAGTAGTTCAAGTTGAGTGCTTTTAGGCCATAATTGTTGTCCATTGATTGGGGTTATTTCTGGGCTATAGCATGCCTCATATGCATCTCTTTTGTAATATGGATGCACATATGCTTCAGGGTTTTCCACCTTATAATTAATTGCTGCTACAGCATGTCTACAAGGTATGCCTATCAAATCCCAAAAGTAACACGTGCAAGTATGGTTACTCAGATCTACCACAAACTTCTCCATGGTGAACCCTTGTGTGACTTCAAACTTTGCACCCCCTGCCCACACTGGAAGCCAATTGCCACTTTTGTCCACTTCCCTATCAAGCCTTTTTTGTGGCTTAGGCATAACATTACCAGGATATGCATTTAATTTTTCTCTTAGTGTTGCAAATCTACTCATTGTGTATGACCTAATCCATTCCATCATACTAATAATTGGTTTATCCCTAGCTAATAAGATAGTACTATTGAATGACTCAGACAGGTTATTCATTAAAACATCACATCTAGGATATATGCTGAATGCATGCTTACACCATGAGCTTCTAGGTATGCCAATTAACCAGTTATAGGCTTCAGGGTTAATGGTTCTTAACTCACCCATTTTTTTTTCCCAACCTGCGTAGAATGTTGACTTTGCTGCCCCCATCATAAGATCTCTGATAACTATCCCACCACCAAATTTCTTCTTGAAATTACTATAAAGATGCCTCAAGCAGAAACGATGCTCCACCCCATTCAGAATTTCATCAAATATTGTCATAAGTCCCTGCAAAAGTTAATTGTTGTGTGTTAGAAAATAGTCTGAATGAATGCTATATAAATTGAATGGAAGTAAGTTGTTTACCTTTTGTTGATCTGAGATGAAAACCCAACGATGGTTTTCAATGTCCCCAATATCTTCTAGCAGTAGTGAAAGAAACCACCTCCATGTCTCCTTACATTCGTTTTCTACAGCAGCAAATGCAAGTGGAAAGTATTGATCATTAGGGTCCCTGCCCACTGCAACCAAAAGTTGACCACCATAAGCTGTTTTCAAGTGGCATCCATCAACCCCTATAAAGGGCCTGCACCCAGCCAAAAACCCATTCTTACAGCCTTCTAAGCACATGTAGAAACAACCAAACCTTGGTGGCAGACTTGGTTGAGGCTGATTGATCTTAATTTTGAATGTTCCAGCCTTTACTCTAACCAATTCAGCTACATAATCATGTAAGCGACTGTACTGTTTTT
>Ga0214543_1002874_pt1 | contig 33861 bp, 15 predicted proteins | sample CNSS2metaG_FD_160094 | JGI IMG/M metagenome (GOLD analysis project Ga0214543, IMG submission 160094) | Root nodule microbial communities from cowpea collected in UCLA plant growth center, Los Angeles, California, USA - CNSS2 | ecosystem: Host-associated > Plants > Roots > Nodule | place: USA... | reverse complement strand
TGGCGGGTATATGTACATCCTCATACCCATCCCCATACCCAACTGAAAAAGTCGGGAATTTCCCATACCCATACCCATACCCAGTCAATGCGGGGATTCCCCGTCAAAATGGGGACGGGTTCGGACAATACCCACGGAGACGGGTTTATTTGCCATCTCTATTCTAAATCCATTAATGTCTTGTGGATTTATTAAAAAATATTTAGATTCTATCTTAGCTACGTGTTTTCAATTAGCTAAAAGTTTCTTTTCGGTTACACAGCCTAGAGGTTATTTTAATAAAAAAATTACTTTATAATCATAGTGTATTTTGTGATTTCACAATGTAAAAGTTATTTTTTGTTTACGAAATATGATTTTTGTAATTGTATAATCTATAAGTCATTTTCAATGAAGTCTATTTATATTGTATAATTCATATGTTATTCTTTTTTATAAAAAAGTTTTTATATTATGCAATCTAAAATATAATATTAACTTTAATTGATATTGAAATTACTCTATTAGATTGTGTAATCCAATATACTTTTTCTAAGTTCATATTGTGCATTGATAAGATTTCTAGTCCATAAAGAACTTTAAACTAAACAGAAAGGTAAAATGGAAATTTCAATATTTTTTGGGGCACGGAACAAAAGTCTGGAGGTGGAAAAGAAATTCCCTCTAAGAAGGTCTAGATCTGGCCCAACATCGAATAGCAAGCAGTACATGGTAAGGGCTTAAAACTATACGCTGAGGCCCAAAAGGGCCCAATAAAAGCCTGTGCAGCTCCTAAACCCTAAATATCGAGTCGCAAGTCTTCTTATTTGCTTTTCGTGATTGTCGCTTAGTCCTGAACGGGAGAGCACCGGCGCAGCTTGGTTGAGGCTTCTCTTCTCTTTGGTAAGATTAGTATTATACTCGCGTTACTAATAGCTGGTTCGATCTGAGTGTGTGATCTAGGTTTTAGCCGTTATGATAATTATTTGACTCTGATTGCAATTTGTGTGTCAGTTAGGCACTATGGTGAGGGTTAGTGTGTTGAACGATGCTCTCAAGAGCATGTACAATGCTGAGAAAAGGGGGAAGCGCCAAGTCATGATTAGGCCATCCTCCAAAGTCATTATCAAATTTCTTCTGGTCATGCAAAAGCACGGTATCTCTCTGATATTATTTTTTTTGTTTTTTTCTTTCTGGTTAATAAATTAGTTTGTGTGTTGAATTATTGTTGCATTCCGGTGCTTTGCTTTGTGGTGTAGGATACATTGGAGAGTTTGAGTACGTTGATGATCATAGGGCTGGTAAAATCGTGGTTGAGTTGAACGGTAGACTGAACAAGTGCGGGGTTATTAGTCCCCGTTTTGACGTGGGTGTCAAAGATATAGAACCTTGGACTGCTAGGCTTCTTCCGTCAAGACAGGTCTGTTAAATTTAATTATTTATATATATATTTATTGTTGTGTTCAAATGTGTGTTTCTATGAATTCTTACATGATGGTTGTATAGTGCCATGGCATTAAAACATATTTCAGTATTTTCTTGTCGTGATTGGATTTCTTCCATGTTGTGAAAATTTTCTTCGTGGATCGAGTTAGATTAGTCAAGGCTGTGTGCTAAGGTTGTTTTTTTTTTTCTAGCGGGGTTGTGACGTTATCTCCCTAATATCATATCTAGGATTGAATTATATGTGATGGGTTACTGTGTGGTGTTGAATATTGATTGCTCCTGTACTTATCCCTAACTGTTTGATTTACACTAATTATGCAGTTTGGATATATTGTATTGACAACGTCTGCTGGTATTATGGATCATGAAGAGGCCAGGAGGAAAAATGTTGGTGGTAAGGTACTGGGTTTCTTCTACTAGGTTATTTTCAATTGAGGATGGAAGTGATTTCAATTTTGAGATTCACCGGTTGCAATGGAGGATATGCTAGTCCCTAGTTATTATATCATCATAGCAGGAGGTGGTTTGTGATGCTCTTTATTTTGTTTGCAAAGTTGGTAACTGAAACTTTTCTGCTTTCTTTATCATTATTTTTCTTATATCAAAATGTACTGGCCAAGTTATTTTAAATTGTGAGACCTTTGATTAGAAACATGAAGCCGAGCGAAGTTTGAGATTCTGTTATGAGTTATAGTTCCATATTGCGTTGAACAGATTGAATTTTGAAATTAGTGTATTCATGCTTGTAGAAAAAAAATCATGTTCTAAGCCCACTTTTAGATTATGCTGATTCTATATTTGATATTAAAATGAGTTTCTCAAGCCATGTTCAGTCTTTCCAGCTAGTGAATACACTTAATTAAAAGCTTTCGAACTACGATTTTTTTTACCCTTGCGGGGCGTATTCACAGTAGTAAACTATCTATTAGTTCGTGAAAAGTGTTGTCCCTTTTATGTTTGTTATAGTTATGTCCTCATCAAGGCGTGTCCTTGGATAAAGCTTTTGGTAACAATTGTGGTCATAATTTCCGTAGCACTATAATCTACTAATTGTCTAATTTGCGTTGAACGTATTTGCATTCGTTGATTGTTTAAAGTTCTTCGTATGTTGTGGCAGCCTGTGGTATGATGAAATTCTCCTAGGAATCGAGTTCTACTTTTAACTTGTTTTAAGTAGTTGTGGCGATTGTGGTGGTCTAGATGGTTCTGTTATGTGGCGAAATTGGAAGGTCTATGGGACCGAAATTTAATGAACAGAGAAAAGCGGAGTGAAAAGTAAATATTATGGTGTTGAGAAAAAATATATTATAGTGCTATATTGAAAAGTAAATATTAGTCATATGACTTTATGAACTAGCAAGTAATTGATAATTTGACATCGATGTAAAATTATATATTCTCCGCTAACTATTCTTTATTCTCAAATGAATGACCTCAAACTCTCGTCTGACGCTCTTGTCCATTTGACTCACACGTATCGAGTGATCAAGGTAAAAGGCGTCCCCAATATCTCGAATTTTGTTACTTTTTGGTATTAGAAAAGTTAATTTTATGCAATATCTTTCGTATGAAAGATGAAATTTTCTGGCAGGGTAATGCTTGTAGTAATGGTGCTAGATATTGGATTTGAACCTTAGGCTAATTTCTTTGTTCATTTTGGACTAATTGTCCTTGGGTTGAGCCAATTCTAAAATATTATATTATGGTCACAGCACAAGAGGTGCCACGTACTTATAGATGCTTATATAGAGTGTAATTGTACTACATCTGACAAAAGTCAGGTCTAGAAATTTTGTTATCCAAATTGGTAGCTTATGGTGATGATAGATTCTAATTAGTAAATGTTTTATCCGATATTTGCTTGTTATTGTTAGATTTAGAAAATATTTTAATGTAAATTATATTTAAAATTAATTTAAACATTATTTTTTATTAAACAATGTCCGTCCTGGTGTTAAAACTTATGGATTCCACCAAAAAGTTAATCTGTGTGAGATAAAAGAAACAAAGTGAAATAAGACTGTGTAGCATGTTGTAGTTGGATGTGTTGAATTTTGTCTTTGTAGCTGCGATCAAATTATTGGGCGGAATGAATGGATCTAATATTGGAGGATAGGTGGAAATCCAAATTATGTTGGTGATGTTGTGTACAAGTGCATAAGATGTAAGGATATTAAAGTGCTGTCTTCTTATCTTAAAATGAAAAAATTGGAAAATGTCACATGAAAACTTCTCAGCCTGTCTGTTTGAAAATCCCGAGGATTTCAACCCACAGCTCATATCTGCATCCAATAAGCTGGAAAGGAACATTTGGCCTCTTCTGTGTTTTTAATCAATACAAGAAAACAATATTAAGGTTACAAGTCTGAAGATAAACATAACTTTTTCTACTTCATATCTTCTCCCTCAAGTTGGGAACTGAAAATAAACATAACTTTTGGATTTGGAAGGATTTTCGTCAATAGGACGCTGCATAATGTGAACATTGTAAGTTGTATTGCAAGTTTGTTTAGTATTTTTTTTATTTTCAACTTTAATATAATTGATCCTATTTTTTTTTCTTGTGTGTCATCGTTGTATTTAAGTTTAAAATGTGCATACGTGTTTTCACAAATTTCACTATAATACAAAAATGAACATGTGTTGTATCATGTGGAATAACACTATAACACAAACATATGCATACATATTTTGTAGATTTTGGTCTAGTATTTCTCTCTCATCCAAAGGACATCTTCTGCAACCTATAAAAATACATTTATTGACCTTAACACTGTCACATTTCTCCAGGAGCTACATGTTTCTGTACAAATTCTATTCAACCTCATTATTTGGTATCACGATTTCAAGTTAATATTTGAAAAAGATAATAAAAATTAAGTTATTGTTTTCTATATGATTTAAATTGCCGTCGACATTCATTTTCACGGAGTAGACAAATTATGCCTATAAAAGTAGAAAATTGTTATGGTGAAACCGTTATCCAATCTAATAAATACAGAATTTGATCGAATTGCATCACTTCGGGTTAATAAATATTCATACCCATGAACGTTTCCAATTTTAAAATTGTTATTCTCAAAAAAATTTCTAATACTAAAAAGAAGAAAAATTAAATTTAAAGTTGTAACTCAATAATAGTAACTTCAATCCTCAGATATCTTCCTACTAAAAATACTTACATAAAATTCACATGCAGAAAAATTACACAAAGAAATAAATAACGTCTAATTCACCACATTTATACTAAAAATAATATGAATTTCTTAACTTTTAAAATATATATTACACATTCATTTAATTTTTTTAAAGGATTTGTTATCTATAAAGATTCCTTTAAGAGAAAACATATTTGTGGGTTCTAAATTGTATTAGGTCATTCTAAGTGCTAAGAGATTTTTCTTTTTTAAATATTAGGCTGTAATATCTATTTAAAATATAAATGTTTGTTGGAAATAATCTAAATGTGAGTCAAAAGTTTCATATTGGATAGAATATATAAAGTTAAACATTATATAAGATGAAAAGTCCATAACCACATTGCCTTAAGATTTTGGAGGTAAAAATGGTGTCAAATGCCTTATATGTGTAAGACCAATGTCATATATATAAAACCATAATCTCTCAATGACTATAACTCGTTAGAAATACATAAAATGTTTATCATATATTATTGAAGAGATATTTCTAAATGCTTTTGCAACTAATAATCAAGATGTTATCATTCTCTTCAGTATTAGAATTTTCTCTTTCATCAAACATATTAGTCTATTTAGAAATTATTTTTAATTTCTCTACAAAACGAGTTGTTTTCTTACATGTTAAAGGATTATAAATTGTCTCTGAGTTGAATATAATTATTGTAAGCCCTGCAAACTATTAATAATGGGAGTGACATCCTCTAAAGACGACATACCAGCCAAGAAGTCAAATTTCATTGGCACACCACCATCTAATTCTTGCCTAGTTTCTTAACAAAAAAATATCCATTCACAACACAAATATTATCACACGATTAACAACCGTTGGCTTAAGTTGAGTTTGAGCAACAAGTTATTTCACAACAAGTTGTATCATAAAAGATCAAACCATGGATCCATCACAGACTTCACCCTAGTGTCCATATATTTAAAAAAGATTTAGAGAAAAATGATTTTTCGTGATCTTATCTTGTAAGTAACCCAAAAAAATATGAAATTCCAAAGAAGTCATACCTATACCTCACCAAACGACAATCCTCCCTCCAACCAGCCAATTGCACCAAAGGTATTAAATTTGCATCCTCGTTTCAACAATATAAGCGAACCTGCTCCGACTACTTTCTAATTATGTGTACAGATCTAAGCCCCTCTAATACAAAAAATACTACAACCAAACAACAAGAATGTGATGCACTTCGAGCATTCTCTTCTCTTATACATTCATTTCTCATCTCCTTTCTTTGATTTTTTTTCTTTCACCATTTAACTTTTTATATTATTATTAATATCACCATTACATGCATTGTGTTACGGTTAACATCAACATGTCACAAGTCACTGCCATAAGTAACCACTTGGCTTCTTTTTAATGTTTTTTTTTTATCAATGTATTTCTTTTTAGTCTAAGATGATCTATATTTTTTAGCTAAACTTGTCTATATGTTTGGATTATGGTTTGTTTATACTCTAATGAGTTTATGCTTGTTTTTGTGATTTTAATATTGCTAATTTGTTTCACAATAGGTATCTCTCTAAGTTTTTTTTTTTGTTTATAATTTTTTTATAAGTTGAAGGTTATTTGTTCGTGGTTGAATTTGTTGAATTTTGGTATTTCTTGTTATCTATTGATGGTGGAATTTTGTTTTGTAATTCTTGTTTTGGTGTGTGTTGTAGAATTTGTTTAAATATTGATTTCATGTTAGAATTTTGTTTATAAGCTAAATCGTTATTGCTTAATTATTATCCTGTATTTTTTTAAAATTTATGTGCGAGTAGGGTTATAAATAGTGCAATTGGTTTCTAATATATCAAAGCATGTGAAAAAAATGTCTAATCAACAATTTATTCAATATGGAGAGACAAAAGATCAAATTCAAAATTCAACAAATTTAAAGATTTAAATATTCTTGTTGTTGAATTTAAAATCATGTATATGTCTTGCAGAATTCAAATAAAAATAATAGTTTTACTATTACTTTTCTAGAGGGAGTTAATATGTCCTTTTACATATAGCTATTTAAAACTTAATTTTAAATATACAAATATTTTTTATTTCTCTTTTAATCTCTAAATTTTATTTTTAATATAAATACATATTTGCTAACATTAAAACAAAAACACAAATAGACATGAACCCATGTATACGTTCTTATGACAATGATTGAATGAAATTATGAAAGTAAAAAAAAAAAAAGATTCTAATACCCGTCCTTTTAAATTGGATTGATGTTGAAATTATAATAACTGTAATTAATTCGGGGTCCTTGTTCCCTTTATTATGTGTGTTTCTGTTTCCGAGCTTGATACACACACCCACCACCACACCCTTCTTCAACATCAACTACATTGCACTCATCCACCACTTCTCTCTTTCAGATCCAAAACCTTTTCTTTTTCTCACTCCAACTTCTCCATTCTAACCTCTGCAATTCGCTTCTTCAATTCCCCTCTTTCTCCACACCAAGAAACCAATCTTATTCTCAAAAGTCTCTGTTTATTACTTTTTATTCGTCCCCTTTAGCCCTGTTAGTGATTATCGCCACAAGATTAGTTTTTTCGGCTGGTTCTATGCTTAATTCATTAGACTAGCTCGTTCTCCTACGTGATCTGTTACAACTACACTTTTGGTACCTCCGCCAAATTGTCTATGTTGCTCTTGTTTCCATTTCCGTGTTCTCCGCCCCTTGTACAGTACTGTGTAGTGTAGAGTACGTTCCTTTGTTACAACCGTGGTTGATTTTAGCTACCAAATTTTACTGGGTCTGCCTTCGTATTATTGAGCTCTAATTTTTTTTTTATTCTTCTTCTAAATTTATCCTCTCTTTTTTATTTTTATTTTTTATTTTGCACTTTTACTTGACTTTTTCATTTTGATCATCCCTCGTGATCCCCGGAGATTCTTGTGCCATTCTAAATTAACTGGAAGTGGGAGTTCAGTGATTTGAATTTGGGTTACGGTTGGGTTGTTCGATCATTATCGAGTTTTATGCTTAGTTTCCAATATGCCTCATGATCAGAGAAAAAAGGTATTGTTACTTGATCAATATGGCAGCACACTTGAGTAGATGTATGTTTATGTAGCGTAGCATGGTACACTTTTGTGAAGAGAATTATTACTTCCATGTTTTGTGATTTCTGCATCTATACATGGTTTGGATAGGATCTGTACCCTTTGTATTGAATTTTGTTCTTTCAAACCTTCCAGTATTTCGCGGTCCCTGTCACTGCATACACTTTTTTACATCTGTTTCTATTTTGACTGTATTTTTCATATGGCATTATGTCTGGTTCCCAGTTATTTTGGCTCGTGATATGTACTGCAAAATGTTTTTCATCTTTTAAGCTTTCTTGTCAGCTATTTTGGTTCATAGCTTATCTACTGAGCGCAAACCATTGCAATGGATTCTCTTATAAACTTGTTCACTGTTCATGTCAATTTAAATCTTATATAGCACATAGGAAATCTTTTTCATGAAACAGAATGCTGAATAATCCACCATTATATAACAAATATGAAGTACGACTCTTGAGATAGGGATAACATCCTTACATTTTCTCTTTTTCCATCAAATACATGGCTTATTAACCAGAAATCACTGATCGTTTAGTCTGCTTTAACTTCCCTTTTATGTTCGGAGTTTGGGCAATATTGGGTTGGCTATCAATGGCTTAACACCTTCATCGTTTACTGGGGCTTGGTACCGGCTGTGACAAGCTCTCAGTGGACATTTTCAAACAATCATCTATGTGTATATATTTTAAACTAGATATATGCTCTTGATGTACAAAGGCAAAGTTTGAACCAGGACCTTGTGTTTCAAGATTTGAAAGTAGCTCAATTTTTCAGTCTCCTCTCTCTTTAGAAATGGTATATGTTATTCCTAACTACCCTCTTCTTCTTCTTTTTTACCTTTTTCGGTCTAATTTATTTGAATAAATTAAGCTCATTTAATTTATAATTTTAAACATTTTCCCTTTTAATACAAGTGTTTTGGATTCTATCTGAATGAGACATGCATATATTCTACAGTTCTAAACATTTTTTTTTTTGTAATTTTAATCTGTTCTTTTTAAATTTACCTAAACTTTTGAGCCCGTGCAATATTTGAGATACTTGTTACTACAGCCAAAATAAGTATGCCGGTGTTATAGTTAGTTTTAGTATTCTGTTTCCCTTTTCCTTGTTACATTTTAACTGGGTACTTCAAATTGTGCTTTCATGAAAAGCTACATGAAACAAATGCTATTTGTTTCATTTCCTTTTTTTATCTTTAAATTCATTTTCTTATATTTAAGATCTCTAGAAAAGAGAATTTTCCTTACTGTTAAAGGAATAAGTCTAATGTACTCTGGGTGATTTTTTAAATCTCATGTATAAATTAACTACATTTATATCCATTGTCTAAAAGCTTTTGTCTAGCTCTATTCTTTTCTATTTGTAGATGCTGTGCTTGCTACTTTTATAAGATATGAAACCTTATTCTGGTTTCATGGGTGTTGTTGCTCATTTAAATCATGACTTTGGCTTTACTTGGTATATTCAGGCAGAGTCTAATGTGTTGTGTTTATGCAGTCATCTGTAGATGTAGACTTCTTTACAGAATATGGCGAAGGGAGTAGATACAGAATAGAGGAAGTGATTGGTAAAGGAAGCTATGGTGTTGTTTGCTCTGCTTATGATACACGCACAGGAGAGAAGGTTGCAATAAAGAAAATCAACGACATATTTGAACACGTTTCTGATGCCACCCGCATTCTTCGTGAGATCAAGCTTCTTAGACTCTTACGCCATCCTGATATTGTGGAGATCAAGCATATTTTATTACCTCCTTCTAGTAGGGAATTCAAAGATATATATGTTGTATTTGAGCTTATGGAATCTGATTTACATCAGGTCATCAAAGCAAATGATGATTTGACTGCAGAGCATTATCAGTTTTTTCTCTATCAGCTTCTTCGAGGCTTGAAGTATATACACACAGGTTATGATCTTTATATTTGGCTAACTTTTATTTTTAAATTTCTTAATGTACCTTCTTCATAGTTAATGTTTTATACAAACACTAATTGCTAAATCACATAATCATTGTGGCTGATTTAAACTTGTTAATGAGTTTGTAGCAAATGTTTTTCACCGAGATCTGAAGCCAAAAAATATTTTAGCAAATTCTGACTGCAAACTGAAGATTTGTGACTTTGGTCTTGCCAGAGTGGCTTTCAATGATACACCAACTGCTATATTTTGGACAGTAAGAATTTTTTTCTTATGAAATACTCACCTTAAACGTAGTTTTCCTTCTCTGGTTATCACATGTTGCTTATTCTCACCACTTGTTTCCTCACAGGATTATGTTGCTACACGGTGGTATAGGGCTCCTGAATTGTGTGGATCCTTTTTCTCCAAGGTTCAATATCTGTTACCTTTTTTATCCTGGATCACTGCTCTCTTTATCTCATTTATTACTGCTTGGAATCTAAAAGTTGAGAACATGCTTTCCTCCCCCACATCCTTTTTGTCTCTTTCCTCAAGCCAATATGCATTCCAGGAAATTTTTGGAAATTTATGTTTTTTAAACTGCTGTTAACTTAATGTACAAAAGAACCTGTGTTGAGACTTGAGCTATTTCATCAAGTTTTGATTTGTATGCTAATATTGTCCAATTGAAGAGGTTTAGCTTGACAGTTAAATAATTATTGGTTATGTATTGTTTACTTTTTAGTCAAACAAAAAAAAATGTCTTATTGTTTGTGAAATGACAATGGATAATTAATGTTGTTACAATCTTTTTTTCTTTCAGTATACCCCAGCTATAGACATATGGAGCATTGGCTGCATTTTCGCAGAACTTTTAACTGGGAAACCTCTTTTCCCAGGGAAGAATGTTGTCCATCAATTGGACCTCATGACTGATTTTCTTGGAACACCCTCTCCTGAAGCCATTGCTAGGGTCTGTTATTCATTTGCCAATCCTTATAGCAAATTTGTGTCCTTTATTTTTTTTGCTTAATATAACCTTGGCAGTATATTAACAGGTACGGAATGAGAAAGCTCGAAGATACTTGAGTAGTATGCGCAAGAAAAAGCCGGTGCCTTTCTCTCAAAAGTTTCCCAATGTAGATCCCCTTGCTCTTCGGGTTTTAGAAAGAATGCTGGCATTTGAACCTAAGGATCGACCTACTGCTGAAGAGGTTAAATTTCCATCCGTCTGTTGTTAACTTTCCACACATCATGATTAGTTTTAATCAGAATACTGTGTATGATTTAATTAGGCTCTAGCAGATCCATATTTTAAAGGCCTGGCCAAAGTTGAGAGAGAGCCTTGTTCTCAGCCAGTTACCAAGATGGAGTTTGAATTTGAGAGACGTAGGATAACAAAGGAAGACGTGCGAGAGCTTATATACCGAGAGATTCTGGAGTACCATCCAAAGATGTTAAAAGAACATTTAGACGGAGAAGAGCCAACAGGATTCATGTATCCAAGGTACTATTGTACGAACTTGCACCGAAATTTCTATTTCACTTCTCACTCTTCTTCTCAAGTAAGTACGCTTGACGAGATATTTAATTCAACATGGAGCGATGTACTATGTAGCTATTAATAACGTTTGGTCAGCCTTTTTGTTCTACCTTTTAACTAATTTCATATATAGGTGCTTGGAGGATTTCTTCTTCTCCACTTGTTCTGCATTTTCCCCTTCTTTTAATGACTTCCGTGTTTACCAAAAGATAGAATTTGATTTTGTGAGCCATAAAACTTCTTCTGATGTAAAGATTATACTTTTTTCTCCTCCCCCCAATATATGCTTAAGTTTTTCTGCTCTAGATCCTCAATCATCATAAACACTTCCTTTTGATATTAATGTTGTTAATGAATACATTTTAAAACTTTACCTGGAGTTTACATTTGTTGAAATGTATGATTAACTGCAATTTCATGCTTATACATATAGTCATGTAAATTTTCAATCCTACTTTATATAGTATATCACTTCAGCATTTTTTTTATGCTAACACGTATTTCAAATAGTGCCGTGGACCATTTCAAAAAACAATTTGCATATCTTGAGGAGCAATATGGAAAAGGTGGAACTGTTACTCCACCTGAGAGGCAACATGCATCATTACCCAGGTATCCTGAGAGGCAACTGGTTCTGGAAACATGGCTTTTGTCTTTTGCTATTGCTCCTTTATCTTGTCAGTGTACCCATTTATTTTCTCTTGAACTGCACGCCAACTGTGCTGATTTGAGGCTGTAAATGCAGGCCATGTGTGTTGTATTCAGATAACGAAAAGCAAAATATGGCAGTGGTTGCGGATGATCTCTCCAAGTGTAGGATCAGAGAAGTTGAGAAGCCAGCCATAGACAAGAACGGTGGTATCCCAATGACCAGGCTTCCTTTACAAGCTCCTCAAAATATTCAAGGTGTGATGACTAATTGTAGTATGTATTTTACTTTTTCATTTCCCTCTTTCTTTCCTGGTCTCTCATATGTGCATGGTAGACATTGTCTTCAAAGAGTGTGTGTGTGTGTGCTCGTTGTTGAGGCTTGTTTCTTTTTATTCATTGGCTTTTTACATACCCAATAAGAAGTATGTTTCTGGTTGTGTGAACTTGTTCTTGCTTCTGTCACATGATGGAGAATTATGTATGAATGGCTGAAAGCAGCAGGACTTGTATTACTGAAATAGATTTGTGGATTTTTTGTGATTCTTTTGATGAGTGTATTTCAAGCTTGCTTCTTTCTGATTTGGTTCACATGACTCAGGTGTTGCTGCACGTCCAGGAAAAGTTGTAGGTTCAGTACTGCGTCACAACAACAGAGGGGTGGCAGTGACAACTGAGACTGAGCAGCGGAAGACGGGTAAAAACCCATCTGTTTCAGCCAAGTATGCTGCTCAAAGCTGTTCTTATCCAAGAAGAAACCCAAACTGTAAAATTGAGAGGGCAGTTGAAGGAATTGAAGGTGCTAATGGACTTCAGACAAAGCCTCAATATCTAGCACGCAAAGTTGCTGCTGCACAAGGGGGACCTGGTGGTAATTGGTATTGATTTTGGAAATGTTGAATCTATGCCCTGCAATTGCTTTGTGCCATCATATTAGGGTTTGTTGTTCACACACAACCAGATCAATCAATCATCTGAATTGAACAAAGATAAGAGTGGCCATAGCATCAACAACATCAAAATTTGAGAGAGCTAAAGGGATTATAATCTAAAGAAGTCTCCAGCTGATGTTTTATTAGATCTTGCAATTTGCTTCACCAATTTGAAGTTTGGAAGGTTAAAAATGGGGGAATTCTTTCTGTCTAGTTCGTTGCCAACAGAGAAGGAATGATCTGAAAAACATGGAATTGGAGGCAATGCACTTGCAGAATATAAATGATTTGTATTGTCAAACAATCACATCTTTCTCTGTTTCTTCATGTCAGGTTTGAGGCTGGCTCTCTTCCAATCTATACCTTCTCTTTTTAGTTTCTGACTAGATCAGGAAGACTTTGAATAATTATTTGTATCCTTAATTGTTAATTGAATGAAATATCGTAAACTGTTTAAATTTAATTATATATGTATAAAATTATTACTTTTGATGATTATTACATCTAATCTTTTATTGTAGAATTTATACATTTAAATAAAATAAGAAACATTAATTAAACATTTTTTAAACCAATTATTGGTTTTAAGAAAAAAAAGTATAGTACAATATTATTATTTAATATATGAATAAAGTAAATAATTGTTAAACTTATTTTAAGTTAAAAACTAATTATTAAAAAAAAAAAAAAAAAACCTAATAGTATCTAAGAGTTATAAAAGTTAAAACTAATTATTGGTAAAACTAAAATAAACTAAAAAACAATTATATGGAATTTAAATGAAATTAGGTGCATTTTTAGTTTTTTTCCTACCTCATTTGGATATTTAACTTAAACTAAATGTAGGTAAGCAAAAGGAGGTCTATGTCATTTAAATATTATGTTAGTTTAAACGTAAATCTATTTCATGTTTTTCATAATTAGGTTCATTCATGTTTTAATAAAATATTAATAAATGGTTTAATATTTGATTGTTATATTTAATAATTAATATCTTTTATTAGGTTCCTTTACATTCTGTTTTTTTTTTTACTATTTATTTGAATTATTGATCATAGATTAATATCATTAGGTCATAATCACGTCTTATCTCTTAAAATTGTTTATTCTATATTCAAAGCTTTTATTAAAAATATTATTACATTGTTAGATTTTAAATGCTGAATCACCCAATAAAAAGATATAAGTCTTTATTAAATAAACATCAAATTTTATTTATTTATTTTAATCATTATCCCATAAAATTAGCCACGATAACTTAATTAGCTGAATTAAATATTTTCATCTGGGTATGTTTTTTATTCTCTTACACAACATTACGTACTAATACTGGATTTTCTTCCACAAATGTACCGTTTTTGAGGAAGAAAAAGAGAATGAAAAGTTTTGAAGATACATGACATTGTTGTCGCAGTGTATATATCATCTATTATTTTATTTCCAAATTAAAAATTTAATTTCATCTTTATCGATAAGTGTGAAATTTTTATTTCATTTAATTTTTTACTCGCATCTTATATTTACTTTTAATATTTTAAAACATAAAAATAGAAATCACACAAATTAGATATTATAAAAAAGTTAAATATAAAAAAAATATTTTTTATTTTCTTCAATGTCAAAGATAAAAAAATTCTAATTACATAAATATTAAATTAGAATATCAGATAAAAGTTCGATAAAAATTAATTAACTATAAAAAAATAAAACTTCAATGAAATTGAGAATTTCATCTCCTAAAATGCAGTACATTGTTAGAACAAGATCATGCAGAGAAAAAAATATATAATCAAAAGTTGTGATGAGAAAAAAAAATTTATCTTAAAGATCTCAATAAAATTAGATTTTTGAATAATTGAGAAAGAATGATATATTTTTTTCAAACAAAACTCTTTAAATGAATCTAATTAAGAGAAAAAGAAAACAAATAAAATAAACTTTTTTATGTTATCATTTAAATTAAAGATTTAATAATTTGAACTCTTGAAATAAAAAGTCAAACATTCTCATGTTAAAAAGTAAATAAAAAAAAATTAAAGTAACTGAGACCAGTTCTTTAAGCTATTTGATTTATTAAAATTTTTATTTTTATTTTTGAAATACAATATATCATTTAAATAAAATAAACAATTGTAATTAAGATTAAGATTAGAGAAAAAAAGTATTTTGAAGGTATATATTTTTAAAATTTTTAACAAGTACATAGAGAGAGAGAAAATTTCTGTAGCAAAAATAAATAAAACATAAAATTAAAGACTAAAAGCAATTACCAATATATTTTTTTTAAGCTGATTAGTGAAGTATGATTATTTCAATAATTTGAAACGACAATATACATAAAGTTTATCTATATATGTAGTTGATCAGTAGTGAGAATTTTCATTAAAATTAGGACAAATTTGATTGAACAATGTCTAGAAAAACATATTTATTTCTTTAATATTTTATAACAACGGTTAGATGAAAGAAACTAATTAAAAACTAATATAAGATCAAGAACTGAATTAAAAAATAATTTACAGATCTAACTGTAAATCATGGAATAGTTTATAGACCTTCAAAATAATTGGACTTATTATCACTATTATTCCAAATTTGAGTAAATGGAATATAATATGTTTTCAGTTGAAAACTAATCCTTTGTTACGAAAAACTAATAGTATTTAAGATTTGCAAAAGTAAAAGCCAATCATCGATAAAAATAAAAAAGAAGAAGATACTTTTATATGAAAATAAAACAAAACAAAGTTACATTATTTTTTATTGTTTATATTTTTCAACTGTCAAATTTAATACGATTAGGTTTTATAAATTTTATTAGGTATGATCAACATCTATTTCTGAATATGATTTAGATTTGTATATTTCTAACTTAACTATGCAAAAATTATATAGTAAATATTACGAATGTGGATAATTTATTTTTTCACAAAATATAAATAAATATATTAAATCAAGTTAGGTCTAATGTTGAAGTCTTCGTGAACCACTGTAATAACTTGATTTCTTTGTTATTAATTGGGATGAATTTCGAAGGATCACAGCCAATATTCCCATGCATAAAATGGGTAGCACGCATGAACACCCTAATTCACAAAACTTGTGTATTATATTGACACCTTCTTACATTAATTTAAGTAAAATTAAATATTTATTTTAATAATTTGCGCAATTTAACACCAATCTTTATATTACACTTATTGAAATTAAGCTATAGCTTCAATAAATGATGGTGCAGAGAAACATTTATGGTACGATAATTTTAAATTTTGTCTTATTTTATATCGAACCGTATACTCCAAGGTTTATGCCCCGATGACACAACCTGATTATGTAACTTGCAATCCACAAACAAGAAATTCGGCAGTGCTATATATGAACAAAATGTTTGATTAGGTTTCTTCTAAGGAAGAAACTGGCATGGAAAGAGTCAAAATGCCAATTATTTTGAGGATGTGTACTATGTCACACTGTATGTCTATAAGCTTTCATGCTTTATCCAAATAATGTTTGGTGATAAGATTATTATGTGCCAAACTACAAATCATTATCTCATTAATTTATGCCAACCATTTTCAGCTGAGATATAAATAGTACATAAAAAGAAAACTCGTAAATTTAATGTCTTGAAAAATTTTGGATTGAAAGTGTAAGTCTAAATCATAGCGAGTAAAAATAAAAAAGAAGTCGAATACTATATGAAAACGAATGAAAATCTATATACACATTTGGATCAAAAGTGATGTTAATTAAACTTATATTTTATTAGTGTTGTATCTATCCAATAATTTATTTATTTTTTTATCAAAAGACTCATTAAAGAGTGGCTAAATCTATCTCACTTGTTATTTTAACATAAAAGTTTAAATTTTTATGTGTCCATAACTTGCAAATATAATCTCTAATTCTAAAATTCTAATAAGAAACCTTGAGGAAATTTAGTAAAGAAAGCAACGTTAACCCTTTGGGCAAGTTAGTAGGCAGAAAGAGAAGCTTGAAGTTACTCTTTCCCTATATATATCATGCCATACCACACCATAAGCGTGCCCCCAAAGCTTGCCATTCTCATTCTTCTATAAAACTCTCCTTCTGTGATCACACTTGGAATACAACTTTCACTATATATCACATATAACGCAATCACCGTTTATCAACCATCAACAAAAGTTAAACATCAGTAGTTGCATTGCAATGGAAGGAGAGGGAAGCATTCATGTAGAAGTGGATGAACTCCAAAGGATGAGGCTCAGCGAAACCATCAGCATAGGCACCACCATGTTTGAGCCTCGTGGCCTCAGCAGCATAGACAAGTTCGACAGTAACAGCACTGTCAATTCTGTCTCTCCGACAACCTCGGCACCAGAAAAGAAGCTCACCCTTTTTGCGCTCCAGCTTGCAGTGCTTGAAAAAGCAGCCACCGGGTTGGGAACTCTCGGTTTCATTTGGGCAACCGTTGTCCTTCTGGGTGGTTTCGCCATCACCTTAGAAAAAACCGACTTCTGGTTCATCACCATCATACTTGTTGTTGAAGGAACCAGGATTTTCAGCAGAAGCCATGAACTTGAATGGCAGCACCAAGCCACATGGTCTATCACTGAGGTAGTGGTAATCCCCTTTAAAAAAAAAAAAAAAAAAACTTTTAGAGATTTTTTCAAAATTAACAAAGTGTTTTATCTTCTTTTTTTAATATTTCCTTTCTATTGGAGTACCATAACTAATAGTTTTTTGCTTTGAAATTTCTTATTTGATTCAGAACCATCACCACCAATATGTTGCAGCTGATGCTACCCCATCAAGAACACCGACTAGGATGTGGGTTAGCTCAGATGTTCCACTCCTACCATATGCTAAATGGTTTTTCCTTTCAAGGCATGTTAGTAGGCTTCTCTATTGGCTGCAGCTTCTTTCTGCAACAGCTTGTGTGGTTCTCTCGTTAACAAAGCTCGTGATGCATAACTACGGAGAGGTGGCAAAGGGAGACACTGACAAGAGGAACCGAAAATCAGCTCTTTCCATCTTCTATGCGTTGGCTCTTGCAGAAGCTCTGTTGTTTCTGATGGAAAAGGCCTATTGGGAGTGGCAAGTGAGCTATTGCAAACTGTTGGAAGAGGTTAACAAGGAGTGTGAGTTGGGGCCACCGGGAATGGTGTCCACTAGAAGGTTCTTCTATGATGCCTATTCAAGATGTGTCAATGGAAGCATATTTGATGGCTTGAAAATGGATATGGTTAGTTTCTCTATGGACTTGTTGGCTTCTAATTCACCTGATGAGCAGCTCATTGGAGCAAGAATTCTTAGACAGTTTTCAGTGAGTGAAAGATTTTCTGATGATACCCTTCAAAAGATTGGAATTGACATATCAGTGGCGGAGAGACTGGTTGAGATGTTGAATTGGACAGATCTCAAGGAGGAAGAGATTAGGCTCTCTGCTGCAGAGATTTTGTCAAAGCTAGCTGGCAAGAAGCAGAACTCTCTCCGAATAGCTGGAATTCCAGGAGCCATGGAATCAATATCATCTCTTCTGAAAACTAATAGGAGTGTGATTCCTGCAGCTGATGAGATAGGAGAAAAGAAACTTGTATTTGATCACCAAAATTATGGGTTCTGTACATTTAACCAATTGGGACTCCTCATACTGAAAAAACTTGCACGTGATCTTGACAACTGTGGAAAGATTGGAAACACAAGAGGCCTTCTTCCAAAGATCATAGACTTCACACATGCTGAAGAATGGTTGCTGAAGAGTGAAAATGTTACTTCATCCCAAGTCGTAACCGTGAAGAGGTCTTTGCAATTGGTGAAGATGTTGGCTAGCACTGTTGGCACTACTGGGAAATATCTTCGAAGAGAGATTTCGGAGATAGTTTTCACCATCAGCAATATTAGAGACATTTTGAGGCATGGAGAGAAGCATCCTCTTCTACAGAAACTGAGCATAGAGATTTTGACAAGCCTGGCATTGGAAGAGGATGCAACGGAAAGAATAGGGGGCACTGGTGGAGTGCTTAAAGAACTGTTCAACATTTTTTTCAAGCACAACATACCAGAAAATCAGAAACATATAAAGATTGTTGCGGGTGAGGCCCTTGCAATGCTGGTTTTGGAAAGCAAGAATAACTGCCATCGAATTTTGAAGTTGAGAGTACTAGAAAGGCTCGAAGAAGCATTGAAAGATCCATTGCTTCGTGTTAATGCAGCTAGAATTCTGAGAAATTTATGCACCTACAGTGGACCAGAATTGTTCAACCAGCTAAAGGGGGTAACAACTGCAGCACCCATAGTAAGTGTTGAGCTCTGACCATCATTATTATTTTAAGCGATCATTAGTGTTTTGGTTTTTGCTGAGATAAATTTCTCCATAAACACAACTAAACAAATGAATTGAATTTTTCCAAAAATAACATAATATACATTGACTTTAAGAGAAGCTAGATGAAGGTGCTTTTTGAAGTTCATGAGTTTTCTTATCATTTTTCATTCCTGCAGATACTTAAGGCGATCATGTCAGAAGAAAACAAGATACAAGAAGTGATGGTTGGACTAGCTGCAAATGTTTTCAGATACATAACTACTCGTGAATCAAGCATTGTATTTGAAGAAGCTGGAATCACCGAGGCTGAACTTGCAAACAAATTAGTCCAGATTCTAAAGAAACACAAGTATCCCCCGACCAAGGTCCCAAGGATAAGGAGGTTCGTTATAGAGTTGGCTATTTGGATGATGAAAGACAAATCGGAAAACATAGACACCTTCAAGGGTATGGAAATGGAAGTGGTGTTGGAGGGTGTCTTAGAGACCACATCGGAGCTTGAAAGCTTTAATGTTTTCTCCGGCACAGTTGGACTTAACCGGCACAATATAACAACTCAGTCACTCGTTGACATGGCACTGAAATTGATGGAAGATAGGTAAACTGTTGTAGAATCTCCATCCAAAGGACAAGCATGTTTGCTGCGGCTGAAAAGATCAACCCATTAACTTATTCATTGATTTTCCAGATTCAATGTTGAACTTGAAAGATTGACATTTTACTTCTTATGCCTGCTTCGAGTTTCAATATCTTTTCTCTGAAACAATACGAAGTTGTAACTTTAATTATGAAGGATCCTGCTTCTACATTTAGACCAAACTCGAAATTCTGGGACTTTTACTAGTTCAACTAAGGTTTCCAGTTACACAGGCTTCAAATGTTTTGGCGCTGTAGTTGAGGAAGCTAATTAAATTATCGCAAGAAAACATCTTGTGACAAAAAAATGACATAGCAATCAAGGAAATTTTTGCAGTATGTTTGGAGTCAATGTAATAAATGTCAGTGACATCACAGAAACCCCCAAACAACTCCAATAATGCAGCTCTAAGTCCCGGTTGTGCAGGACATTTACGTCAGGATAGCACACCATTGTGTAAACTGTTCTGCCACCTTTCTGAAAGCAAATCTTTGTCGCACTCATAAATTAAAGGTGAAAATTAGCTTGGAAGTATTGAATTATTTGAAAATATTTGATATTCTAAAAGTTTGAATTAAGCTTAGTTACTTTTAATTAGATTTATGATTAGTTTCTTTAAGATTCCATTAAGTATCCTAAAATAATTCAATAATTTACAAAATAACTAGATTAGCCGATTGATTTTAAATTATTTGAAACATCTTAATCAAACGTCTATAGTTGACAAAACATAAACACATCTGAAGAGAAGGAAAGACGAGAGCATCCAGAATATTGTTCAAATACTGAGTCCGATAGAGAGAATATTTCCCATCATTTAGATTCTTAAAGGCAACAAAATATGACAAATCTCACTTACAGTCAAAGAATATTGTTTGATTTGTTAGTTGAGAATCTAAACATACCAAATTTACACACGAGCAACCTATTTCTTTGGTACAAACTATGAATTTTTTTCTTAGTTACAGAAACAACGTATAAATGAGAATCAATCATCTGATCATAATGGCTGTTGCTATTTGTTTTTGAAAAAATTGAAATCCCAACGACGCATTAAGCCGTCCATGGCATGGCCTGGGGGATTCCTGACAACAGTTACTGTGGCTTTTGTATTGTGTGATATGTCAGTCTCTGATGAACTTTTCAAACTACCAGAACTGGAGCTATGAGCAGAACCTCTTGTGTGGCTGGACTCACTTACTGATGACGTGTCTGTTGATGCCGGCGGCAGCGGTGGCGGCAGCTGGGACTGCAGTTGCAACTGTTCTGATGAAAGACTTGGCACAGGACTTGGTTTGGAAACCACATTTTGAGAATGGTTTACTGAAATGGAATTTGACTCACCTTCCAATGTCTCACATTCTTCTGTAGCAGAGGAAGTGCTTTTAGATTTTGAATCTGTGCTGTGTTTGAGCGAGGAAGATTCTGTCTCCATAGATCTTGAATTCTCTTGTGAGGAAGCATCTTTATCCGAAGGATCTACAGCCGCTACAGACACAGTACTAATGCTACTTGCTGGTTGTTCTGCATTTGAATTTCGTACTTCCAGGTCCTTCAGTGACTCCATCACTGCTTCCATGAACATCTGAATAGAATGGACAAATCAAATGTAAGGAGGATACAAAGGCTCACCAGGTGTAAGGTTATGTAGAAGTCATCAAGTCAACTCACCCTTTCTTCCTCCTCAGAAGTAGATGGAAAACCTGCAAGGTCATCTAGTTGATATTCAACGTATTGATCATCTTCCAATGCTGCTGGAACATGGGGTCCAAAAGGATCACCATTTGACAATTCAAAGCTAATCATTGATGATGGAGATGGAGAATGATCACCACCCTTTTCCTGCTAAACAAAAAAATCATGAAAAAATGTGAGACTCTAGTTCATTTGTCTTTGGTTACCTTACTGGTTATACTTCTTCTTTGCTTCTTTGTTATTTCATCACCACCACTAAAGGTAGATATGTGAATACATCACATTCTTGAAGCTCGGGTACATAACATTTTTAGGAAACTCTTGATTGTCATGGCATCATTACTTATTTAGAAACGGCAATTACTACTAATCACACCTTTTTCTTTAGTAGTTTGGATGCTTACTTAGTTACCACCAACCCCACTTGGTGATTGATAACACTACTAAAGCCATACATGCATATAGTTTACAGGAAAAAATTACAATGCATTTTTGAAGAATAAGGGAAAACGTTTCAACAATGTGAAAGGTAAAAAGTGATTTGGAAATACCTCATGTTCATGACGTTCATCTTTTGAAGAAATATCAGATGGAACCTAAGAAAAGTCATACAAAATATTACTCCAAAAAATTAAAGCCATGCCAATTAAAGAATTTAAACAAGATTGAAATCATCATATATTTGATGGCCATGCGAAAGCCATTTGACCTGTATTATTACATTGGATTTTAGCAAAACACTCTCCTCTGATGTTAGCCAAATGCAATCATCTAAGTTTAATATCCGACTCGAGTAATCTTATGCAAAAATACATTTTAGGATCAGGATCATCTAATGCTAGTTAGGGGCGTCATAATGCCATGTTACGAGAGAGAAAGATACAATAATAAAATAAATACTGGTGGACCCTGCCATACTATACTTGTTTTTGTCTTCTTCATAACGAGATCACCATCCTATTTTTTAATGGTTAAAAATTGTTTCTGTTCCTTACTCATTTTTAATTTAGTTACTAGACAAAAAAAAATCAATTTATTCTCAATATGAACAATCAATTTTAGTGACATCTGTGCCATCTATGGTTGTTATAACACAGTTTTTGCCCAATGAAAAATGATTATCACATCCAGAGATAAAAATGTAAATTTCTGGTCTCTTTACATATTCATTTTCAATTTGATCTGTAGACTTCACCTCGTCATTACTCCAACAAGTAGTAAATCAAAATTGAAAACAACAATATGCATAACACAAAAACTAAATTAAAAACCTGTTTCATTTAAGAAACTCTGCTTTATTGTTATATAGCTAGTCCCAAGCCTGGGTAAAGGGTCTATGGTTTCATAGCCAGTCCCAAGCATCGGTAAAGGAGAAGGGTTGTGTTAGGCTCTCAACAACTAACGTAAAAATCATTGATATACCAGAGATGGATCACCTGTAACTTTTTTAATATAAGAAAATAAAAAAATAAAAAATACATGGATATGAACCAAAATTATATCCCAACCCTTTTCAAAATACAGGGTACATTCCCTCAGCCAAACATATTTGCATGCTATACGAACAGTAAACCAAGAGTTGATAAAGACAGACCTCCATTCTACTCATTGGTCGTCTTGAACGAACCTGCTCAATGGCATTTATCGTACTGCTTGCTGAAGGTTCTGCATCTAACAAAGAAGCATGTATAAAAGATTTGCAAAAAGGGAAGGTACTAAGTGCTGATCCTCACGCAAATCAATATAGCAGAAAAAATTAAGAGAATATAGGTGCTTAAGTCATGCCTTTGTTTCTTGATGATGATTCAACGTTGTAGCCTAATTCATGCATAGATCTCCAAACATCCTGAGGGAAAAAAGAAAATTTTCAGAAGATGTACAAGATGGACTATTGAAATTTGAATAAAGTGGAACCAACGAGAAGCATTGCTGATTTTACCTTACCAAAGTAATCATTCACAGGGTCAAAAAATGATTCCCCAACCTCATCTTCCGGAGGTTGCAAAACATTGTGAAAAAAAATGTTTATGGAATCAAAGTAAAATTGAGGACGTGGAGAATTGTGATCTCCCTCAAATTTAATTATGTTTTTGTCTCCCTACAAAGTGTGGACAGCAATATTGAAGATTAAAGTAACAGGGATAAAAATAAAAAGAAAATCCAATAGCATAGAATATATACTATAATTAGAAGAAAGGGTCAGTGTCTGCTTGGTTGAGATTATTATTGAACAAATAATCACATCTTTCAAATCCTCCAAAGAAGCTGTTAAAAAAGAACTCTAGACATACCATGTAAGCCTCAAATATCCGATCAGAGTGATGAGGCTGTATAAAATCATCCTCAATGGCATGCCCAAGTAGAGCTGGAACAAAACAAGATTTTGCCACCTGCAACACAAACAAATAATTAAATAATATGATGGAGAAGATAAAAATGAGTAAAACCAGTAGGAATAAATTTTTATTGTTTTCTCCCCCAGATATTTTCAATAAATTTTGAATACAGTTCAGAATATTGATTTCTGAGATTTTGAATGCCAGATATATGCTCAAGAGGACAACAAAACAATTGTCCACGTTATTTCTTTGTTAGTTTTGCATCACTATATGGACAAAAATTAGATCCTGAAAAAGCCTAGTACGTGCTTGGATTCCCTTTCAGGTGCTTCCAACAGAAATCCATACATTCTCTAATGTTGCCAGTGGCCCCACAGAGTAAGGGACACAAATTAGTAGTACTTAGCCAGTATTCAATCAACTATACCATGTGGTCCACCAGTTCAGTCATTAGCAACCAAAAACTTGAAACATAATTTAAATTGGTTATTATTAGAACTATACAAATTAAAAAGTAAGAAGAACAAGAAGATGCAAGACTGCTCCACTTGTTCCCAAAATAAATCCTTCAAATAACGTTTTCTGAACTATTTGGAACAATGTACTATTTGCATCGAGCTACAACTTTCTTTAGCTCACTAGCAAAAGTTTCTCTACCTATGATTAGCAATTGATCAATTTAATTTACAAGAAACTTACCTGAAATTTTTAAGGCAATATATAATTATGAAAACTGATTTTTAAGGCAAGTGATACTGATTTCTTTCAATAAAAAACTCCTACCATAAAATAAAATTAAATAACCAAAGGACAAACAACCTTTATGGTATTGAGGTCCATTATGTCAAATTTTGCCTTCTTTTGAATAGCTCTTCGCATGTACTGGATTGCAAACTTCACCTGTAACAAGAAAAATGAAACAAAAACCGCCTAAAAGTGAGTTATGGCACTGAGATGTTATTTTAATAATAAGAACAAAACAGGGCATCACTAGGCTCACTAATTCTATGTCCGGAAAGTCTACAACAGATGTCATTTATATTTTAAAGTGGTTAATGAGAAGGTAACGAAGTAAACCAAGAGACTTGCATATAACTTTATTGGCTTGTAAGCATATGATCGAGTCCCAAGATGTTGTGGAAAATCTGGAAAAAGAAAGTGTTTTTGTTGCATAAATCTGGACTATACACAACCTGTGTGACGAGATAACTACTTTTTTCTTTATCAGCCTACTAGTGTGAGAACTCTGAGGCAAGACCAAGGACTTACATATAAGGATAGGGTTACAGTAAGGCTCAACCTTAAGTCCTTATTTGTTTTGTTTTGGATTTGTTTACAAACTTGAGCTACAGAGACAAACTTTCTAAAGTAGGAATTAGATAGAATATATGCATAGAAATCTAGTAAGGAATACTCTTGTAAGAAAAAATTGCAGATGTTATATTATATCACCGGTTTCTAAGGTTAAATATTTCGGATCAATATCACAAAATATAGGGTAATGCAAAGTAGGTAATTCAACCTCTCCTCCACAAACTTTAAGGACCCTAGACATCTTATGGGGTTTTCTACAAGTTACCAATTGACCCCAACATTACAAGAAATTAATAACTTTTTTTTATCAAACTTGCCCCACTTTAACACATGTCCATTGAAGAGAAGTTTCATGTAGCAGAAGAGGAACTTTTGGGGGGATCATTAAAGAGAATGAAGTAGTAAAGGCAGAAATTAGCTTAAATGTAGTTTTTTTCTTTGAAATGGTACACAAGACAGCCATGCTGTTGCACTGCTTAAGAGATATCTAGTATCTCAATTGTTATCCAGTAACCTGTGATGCATGGACATGGTACTTCATCTAACTTATCCGTATCCGACAGGCACAGGATTCATAATTCATATTTATCAAGTGTCCCAGAGCAATTGTTTCTGTTTTTGAATTTGTGCATCTCTCTCTATATTACAGATATGTACTGAGAGGTATGGGTTCTAAAATAATCTAACTAAACTGAATTTTAAAATAACAATAGCAGCAAATAAAATATGTAACAGTTTAAAAAATCTTAGAATCTGTAAAATTAAAAACTTACATAAAAAAATTAAGACATTAGTTAAACTGCATAACAGAATGCATATATGGAAATGACAAATGAAGGGCCAGGAAGAAATTTGGTTTATGGGAGTGAGATTAACCATAAATGTGAAGATGAAGTGTAGAAGTTAACCAAGAAATTACGCAAAGATTTGGGGCCCTTTGGGCAGGTACGTTGGCAGACCTTCAAAGGTCTGCATCTGTTTCTAAATTTACTTTAGTGTAATTAAGAGGGATTTCCCCAATCGTAAGGAGCTATACTCCATGGTTTCTTACCAGTAAAAATCAGTTATTGTCCAGGTACAAATTCAACAACACAATTTTTGATCGTGATAACAGGTCATGAAGAGCTATTAAATTTCAGGCTGGATAGACATGGAAGTTCAACAGTATTAATGTCATTTCCGATCAAACTTCTTTATTTCGTGTCAAAGATCACTGAGGCATGCCAGCATAGACTGAAAATAGTTTCAATAACCTCAAAGTAAAGAACCAAAAGTAATCTTTGATATACTCACGGTGAACTTCGGAAGACGAATTTTATATGTATCTACAAGTTCCATCATCAAATCAACCAAATCAGAAAAGGGACTGTCTAAAACCATCCCTGCAATTGAAGGATCCTCAGCTCCATACATAAGGCTGCAAGTAATAAAATCATAAATTGTTCAGAGAAAAACCATATGCATTAGCTAAAATGTAATGTTTGAATAGCTATAATCACAATACTTATATTTAGTGCACTTATCAAGGAGAATCATTCAAATAAAGAGGGGAACAAACATATAAATGAGTTTCTTCCACCAAGGGAGGAAGGTACTGCATGAGTCTACACATATACAGAGCAGCTAACAACTTTCCTAGTTTAGTCAAACAAGTGATATAATTCAGCCTCAGGATAAAAGCAGTATTATACACAATCTAGTAAAAAAGGACTAAACAGGCGGATGTGACCCAAAAGCTGGAAAACTAGTTAGACAAGTAAAAGGTCCATGTATGCATTGATATTGTTTAGTTTTCTACTATTTATTTTTCATCTAGTAGCAGGACACACACTTGTCCATTTATACTAATTTAAATTTTATCTAAATTGATTTATTATAATTTTATATGTTGAATGATCACGTATTTGAAAAGGATTGAACTAATTAAGCATGAATAACACCTACATGAGTTCAATAACTGACGTGTTTTTCAAAAACATTAATAGAAACCTCATCACACAGGCCATTTCAGCCACTCAAGGTTGTCAAATTGAGATCTTAACTAAGACCAGGAAAGGGATTGTGTGGTTCTAACATAGACTGCAAGATCTTACTGAAATTAAAAAACATATTAATATATCTAATACAAGTAATAATATAATAAACTTCAAGGAAGAATTTAGATATTTATTTACTAGTTATTCTTTCACAATATTTCATATGATTCTATATTCAAAAGTGTGGGGAGTAAAAAGAGGAAGGAGTCCAAGTATCTTGCATTTCAGAAGAGGAAAAAAAGCCCAATTTGTGGGTTTCAGTAACAAAAAGAAAAACATGAGGAAGAACTTCTTTTTAGCAGTTCAGCTAGCCCTAAAACTTCAACATACCAAGAAGAAGAGAAACGCTACATTGCACCATCACAGACAAGAAACTCTAACAGACCAGAGAACAGACATGGACACAAATATAACAAAGCAGTCTGTCTGAGATGAGTAGAGAACGAATGGGAAAAAAATGGGTCTTGTGCCTTCCAGGTCACACAACCCAACCACGAATTTTACAACACTGCAGCCACCATCCAATCCACAATACTTCAGTAACTGTACCATGCTACAACCATTGCCATATAGTAACAAAAATGTTAAATGAGGAAGCATTATACCAATTATTGGAAAAAATCTTAATTGCAATTTACAGCAAAAAGTGTAACTATAAACAAATTCCAATATCTTGCTACGGTACTAGACAGTCTCCTTTTCACTGGCAAACCTTTCCTAAACCTCATTACAAAAGCAAGTTCAAAGCAAAAAGTGGATGATGATGATGATGATGAAAAACTACCTTGTTACAGCTCCCATTGAGCGACCCCACAAGCCAATCAAAGAGACATTTCCATCATCGCGCAGATAGTTGACCACAGCCTTCAGATCATCCTTCTGAGAATAGGAAGAGATAACAAACAATCATTTCATAATGAAGAAAGACAAATGAGTAGTAGAAACGTGTGTACACAGACTCCCAGCAAAGAAAAAACTCGAAGCATTTCTTGTTCTACTGTGATAGAAGATAATTGTCCTGTCCTATCATATCTAAGTTTCACAGTTTCCACTGATGAAACTGACATATTGCTAAAAGAATTACTAAATTTAACTTGGACTAATAATGTTGGATCAAAGTCACAAAAACCAAAACCAACAGCTTGCAAGTTCTAGAAACTATCTTTAGATGAGGTTTACTTATGTGTATTGTGTCCAATATGCATGCTAGTCCATATAAGGAAATAATAGAACTTTGAACCTGTCAAAATATCTCTTTCATTTGATGTCCTTCGCACATTTACTCAAAATAATTACGCGGGAGAGATAAGAGAAAAAATTCCTATGCCCCACGAGAGTGGATAAATGATACATTAATACGGCTATGCATTTAATAATTAAACAACATTTGATGTTTTTTAAAAGGCTATTGAGAAAGAACTTACTTCATTCCAGCCAAGAGTAACATGCTCCCCTCCAGAAATTCCAGATCCCGAGAAATCCAGAGTAAAAACTGTAATATTTGAGGGAAGTAAAATTATAGCAGCTTCACTAGCATCAGCCCTACATCCACTGTCATACAAACACATGACTCAGTCAGCACAACCCTATAAAATTTGAAATCTATAAACTATCCAATGCCATACATACACTATGGTGCACAGATATGATATTACATATCAGATATGTATCTGATACGGCTATTCTTAAGAAAATATAGGACATAATTTGTGCAATATAGATATGTATGAAAAATCATAAATCATGACAAATATATAATAACTTCAATTCAGATTAAGAACATAATTCTTGGATATTACTAAAGGAAAAATAAAAATGAAAAATTGTTATATTATTATCATAAATCAATGGTTATTGTGTCCTACAAACAGCAATAATATCAATCTCATCCCCTTCCTGAGCATCATTCCTGACTGTATCAGATATTCATAGATGTGAATCAATGAGTATCAGTATAAAATACCTATCCATGAAACGCAAGTATGGGTGCTTAATATATCATACACATCAGCAAAGAAAGTCACAGAACACATTATAATTATTCAGTATCTAAATCTCACATACAATCTAGAAAGGACTCTAAAGCTTTCAGAAGAACTTCTATAGTTTCAGAGGAACTGTTTCAAGCAACAGCGTGCTGTCTAAGAAAAAAGTAACACCCGACAATCACCTGTTTCCATGACAATATATAACACAAGGCAGGGGCTTTCCTTCAGGACTGACTATCGGCATGTAGTGGCTGCATTGAAGAACATCACCCCGACTGTTTTTTATCTGCAGAATATCAAATCTACATGACAGGCTGACCATGAAGGTTGTCAACAAAAAATGACAAAATATGACTGGACAAAAAATTGCCCATGATGGGGAAAAAGTTAAATCAACAAGGACAAAAGTTTTAGAATATCACTTACATACACTGTATTTATAAAATACAAGTTCAATTGAGAAATAATTCTCCTAAAATAGAATTTCAATTCTGATATTTTTCTCATCATATTATAGTTTCACCTTCTAAATGGTAACTATAAAATAAGATAAAAATCATCTTCAATGTATTTCCACATGGCAAATGCTGAAAACAATTTTGCAAATGCACTCAATTATGCTATTTTAAACTTACCTCTACATCCTTCCGTTGATACCATTTCCCTCTCAGCATGAACTCCTGCTCCAATAAATCACTTTTGGGGTCATATTCAGCTCTGCATCCAAATAAAAGATATGATCTCTTTACTTAAAAGTTGAAGTTAAATACGAAACAAAGAAAGTGTAAATAAATCAGCTAGGCGTGTACTGATATACATAACACAAGTCCCTATTCATCTCTTTAGGTATAATGACTTAGATATTTCTTGAAGTAAAAGCTTGTAGCAATCTGTGAGAAGCATACTGCATAGAAGTGTATAGCATGTATAATGTTATCTCAAGGCCTATATTGCAACTGGGCTCTATTAATACCTCGAGATTCGAAAGATGCACCTTTACGGTAAAACTCCTGAGCACACATATATACATACACACACATTCAAAGCAATAATCCATTCCTTTTCGATTTCTTCTTTCAGAATTTGATAGATCTCCCTTTTCAGAATATAAAAATTCAAAAAGAAATAAGCAATTGAATATTGGGCATAAATAACCAGACAACAACTAATTATCATATGTGTGTTTGGATAAGTAATAGTTTATATGTCTATGATACTTCTATCATATCAATACCACGTAAAGTTACACGACAGGTACGTCCATTCTTCAGAACACAAAAAGAACGAATCCATAACAAAAGAAACTAAAACTCTAAAAGGGTTTATAAAAAGACCCTTTTCTGCTGGAAGAATGAAATCTAACACTTGAACATGAGGTGACAAGGAACATCCCCAGGGTAGCTTAAAATTAGATCTCAATTTCCAACCAAATAAAATAGTTAACCAAATTAACATGATGTGAAAGCTCCGAAAAAACATGCTTTTGAAAAAAAAAAAAAAAAATAAACAAAAAAAAAAAAAATAAAAAAACCCAAAAAAAAAAATTTTTTAAAAAAAAAAAAAAAAAAAAGTGGAATTCTGAATCTACTTGCATCTGCTTCTTTTTTCCCTTTTGAAAAGAAAAAAAAAATAGTTGTGGAGATTCACAACGAAACTTAAATTCAATTGCGAAAACCCAAGCTGAGCTGGGGCTTTCCAAGTACTAAAAATCAAAACTTTAAATTGAATTCCATCGCTTTCAAAGTGCACAACACACCAAGCAGAAGAAGATACCCCATCTGGGAATTTTGGAAAGAGAAAAAGAGAATAGTTTGATTCGAAAAGGTGTTTGGATGTAAAGGATGCGAGAGTGGGAGGGAAGAAAATTGATACCTTGGTGGCCGGATGATGAAGTTGACAAGCTGTTCCATAGAATCAAACGATCAAGGCGATGATAATTTCAGCTCTTCAAGCAAATATGCCTTCAACGCATATCAATTATATTGTATCATACGTATATTTGCAAGGGAAAAAGAAGAACAAGAATGACAGGAAAAATAAAACAAAAAAGCAGGGAGAGAGAGTGTGCGAGAGAGAGAGAGAGAGAGAGAGAGAGAGAGAGAGGGAGGGAGAGAGAGAAATGGAAGGGGGTTGGTGACAGTTTTATCAGAGAAAGAAGTAAAGAAGAGAAAACAGAGGGAGAAGGAGAGAAGCGTTGTGGGCTTGTGGTGGGTCTCTGTGTCTCCAACTTGTGCTTTTCTTAAAAAACTGAAAAAGTACACTTGTCATCTTCTTTTCTTTTCTTTTCATTTACATCACTTAGTATTGTTTTCCAAGATTACCAAGAATCCTTGTAAGTTAAATCAAACTTCATAGAACACGGAAATTAATAATAGTATATATTTTTTAAGTATATAATTTTTTTATATTGTGTTAATAACTTTTGTAATGGTATCTTAAAAGCTATATTTAAATATTTATTATTAATTAGCACTATAAAAGTATCCTTATAATGCATAACAATCAAAAAAATAATTACTATTTCAATATTAAGATTTTTTTAATCCGCTCATGGTTTTTCTTAATCCATTACACCAAAAGCTATTATTATTTGTAATACTTTAATTGTGTTGAGGAGTGTGTCCTAAATAACATTTTTTGCTTTACACTGTATGATATGAGTGGTCATAAATATGAAAAGTTATAAAGAATGAGTTTATTTATGAAAGCTGATTTTTTGGTAAAACTAGTTGATAAATTAGTTCACTAGTTGATAGTTTATAGGTTAATTATAAGTTAACTCAAAATCATGACCTTCTAACCTGTAAATTTTAAATTCAACTTTAAGTATGGACACGACAATAAATAGAATGATACGGATTTAACCATTTCCTTTTTATTATTTATTTCCATATTTATATTCAATAAATATGAAAATTTTGTCATTATCATCTCATTAATGGTCGAGGATATTTGTACATCTGTTTTTTGTTGCTTTAAATAATATTAATTGAGTAATTCTTTTTATAAACAAGTTACAATATATATTATATGATATTGTTAAATATTTAATATATAAAAAATATACATTTTTCACCTAATAATTATATGAATATCAATTATGTAACTATATAAGTTTATTATATAAATACAATTCAAATTTTTAGGAAATATATTATTATATAATCATTATAACGACTTAGTTAATCCATATACAATATGAATCATATCATTATAGAGATAATATAAAATAAATTTAACATTCCACTTAGAGAGAACATTGAACATTGAGTATTAGATAGTTGACGTCCAACGCTCAAATCACTTGAAGATTTTATTAAGTTAGTGTCCAACGGTCCTTAATAATGTCTAATGTCTCAAATCACTGAAGCTCACTGTCGAGTGAACTCCTAACGATCTTTAGGCAGTGCTCAACATCAAGAATCATTAGAGCTCTTCGTCAAAATGGCACTTAACAGTTCTTAAGTTGCGTCCAATGCCATAACAGATATTAGATTCAACTTCTTCGCATCAAATTGGTCCAGTGGTCTAATCGAGCAATTTTTACCTTCATCAATCCTCAAAATAGTTATAATTTGACTAAAAAACATTTTTAGATAGTACCATTCAACCAGTTTGATAACATTACAACTCAAATTTAAAAATTTTTACACATACAAAACAATCTCAAAGTCTCTATCAAAATACAACACAAATTATCTCAATCAGATTTCAATAATATTGATTTAACTCACCAGTTAGAAACAAAATAAACCATTGCATCACATATCACAAAAACAAATTTGGACTTCAATAAAATAAAAATAATAGGCTTCTCTTACCTTTAGTATAAAACTTTATAACTTGAAATTATTCTTTATAACTATATCTCCACAAGATGATATGACTATAAACATAAAACCCTAAACAAAAATATAAACATATCCTTATGCACAAACAAATTTTACTGTGTATTAATAAAATTATTCTTACATGTGTCTTTAACCTTTTTAATATATATTTACCTAACTTATGTTTTTAACGAGGGAAATCTGTGTTTTTAATAAATTAATATTTTTATTTCAAATAAAAATAAAATATACTTAAATATAATACAAAATTATGAAATATATGTTTTATATAAATTATAAAAATTAACTAATTTAATTATAAAAAAGTGATTTCATCTTTCTTAAAGTCTCTTAAACAATGTTAATACATTGTGGGAATAATCCATACAATAAAAACTGATTGTACATTGTGGAGCAAATCCCTATAATAAAAAGTTGTGTTTATACTTTTGTTGAGTTAAAATTTGTCAAGTTATATTGCAGGTGAGCTTCGAAAAAACTTGTTATAGGACAAAAAATAACATGGCATTCTTTCTATGAAATAAAAATTGAGATACATATCATTGTTGATAAATTAACTACTTTACTGAATTTATATTTATATTTATATTATTCAGTAATACATTCATAACTTTAACTGTACATTTTGGCTAATTATTTATTTTTATATTAAAATATATATCTAACAAATATAACTTTTTATTTTTATAATCCTATTGATTATTCAGTAAAAATATAGTTTCATGATATTTTTGTACATAATAATTATAAAAGCGAAATATTTATGATGTTTTTGTTAGATTATGAATCCAAAAAAATAAATCATCGATATAATATATTATTGCAATATTAAGAGCAGTTCCTAATAACAAGAGTAGTATGCGAAAGCGTACCTGATAATCAGTAATTAAGAACAATATAGACAAAAGTGATACCTGATCTTCCAAATATAATCAATGAATGATTAGAAATTATTTACGTGTGAGACT
>Ga0214543_1002873_pt1 | contig 33870 bp, 41 predicted proteins | sample CNSS2metaG_FD_160094 | JGI IMG/M metagenome (GOLD analysis project Ga0214543, IMG submission 160094) | Root nodule microbial communities from cowpea collected in UCLA plant growth center, Los Angeles, California, USA - CNSS2 | ecosystem: Host-associated > Plants > Roots > Nodule | place: USA... | reverse complement strand
ACTAGGTTTCATTAATGTTTGCAAATTTAATAAATGTTTTGGTTCTCATTAAATTTTATTTGGTATTATAATCTAAAATGTAAACAATTATAATTTATTTCAAAGTATTTGATATCGAAGAAACAACCATACTCCTAATATTGAATATTTAATAATATTATGTTTTCTTTATCGTAATTTTTTATAAAAATTAATTAAAATTAATATTAAAATAGTAAGAAAACGGGTATGGGTATGGGTATGAGATTACACCTGTTACCCGGTGGGGATGGGGATGGGACAAAAGTTTGATACCCGTTGGGTTTGGGTATGGGGATGGGAATGAATTTTTTTTACGGAGATGGGTATGGGATAGTGAAACCCGTCCCCGCCCCGCCCCGTTGCCATCCCTAATCATACCTGAGGTTTGAGTGAACCAGTATAAAAATTCGTTGTGTCCTCTCTTCTCTAACCTTTCTCTCTCGCATTTTCATTTTAAAGTTTAAAAAACTTGTGCTTTAATAATCTTTTTCATGTTCTTGCATGTTTTCATGTCATCTGCAGCATTGAGTATGTTTGTATAATCATTTGGAACTAGTCTTGATCATTCTTGAGCATTGTTTCTGGTTTAAAATTCAAATTCGCATTTCTGCATTTTCCCAATATTTCAGTCGATTGTTTTTCTGTTTCAATCGATTGATTATACTAGAACAGAATCTGTTTAGTAAAATCAATTTGTTAACTCTGTTTTTGATCGATTGAAAGTGTACAATTCAGTACTGTTTGCATCCTAACTTGGTGATCTATTTGATTCAATTAAAGGTGGTTTTTAGCTTGCAAAGATAGCCTAAAATTTTAACTAGCCAATTCAACCTCCCTTCTTGGCTTTTCAACCATTTCAAAACTAACAATAGTAGCTGTAACAACTATTACATCAGCTAAAATTAACTTTTCAGATTGCATTGACTATAAAGTGCTTTAATTACGTGATTTCCAATGAGCATGCATTAGTTGTGAACTGTTAGTGAGTGGATTGTTCATAAAACGCATGGGAAACACATCACTGCATCTCTGATTCATATTCTCTCACATTTAATTGGATATGATTTCTTGTACTGCATTGAAACCAGAAAATCTGCACAATTTAATATATTGATTTTGAAAATCAACTTGCTGATTCTATAAATACTTGCATAAGCATCATGCATTGGCATTCTCATTTGCTTGTAAGAGCCAAACCTACTTTTCACCATGCCTAGAAGATCACGAGTTGCCCCCTTAGATGATGAAAGCTCCACTCCACCTACTCCATCCTCTCCAAATGCCATGAATCAATAAGGCTTGAGATATGGTTTGAAGGCCATGAAGACAGAATTCAAACCTTCTTGATTGAGATCAATAGGAAGCAAATCATCCTTCCTAAGGTGATTTGTATGTCATGGCTAAGGGTAGAGAATTTTGGCAACCTTGAGTAACATCTCAAAACCCAAAAATTGAAGACATTCCTTGAACTTTCGAGCAAGGTGTATCCGGATTTGGTGAAGGTGTTTTATGCCAACCTCAAGTTCAGAGATGGCGTTCTCAAATCGAGTGTCAAAGGTGTGGATATGGAAATCACTAGGCAAACATGGAAGGATGTGGCTCACCTAAGGCAAAAAGGTGTGCAAGTCTGCAAAGGTGAAACTAGTGCAGTGGATGAGTTCAACAAGGTGCAATACTTCAACCAATGTGTGAGAAATCAAGGTGAGCAAGCTAGAAATTTTCATGTGGGAAGGCTTCGTGTGGAGGAAAGGTTGCTAGCCATGGTGGTGACCAAAATCATCATGCCTAGAGGGAGCAACCATGCTACCTTGAATGAAGGTGATCTAGTGATGATGCACTACGTTCAAAATGGGGTGATGGTGGACAGAACCTACACAATTCGTGATCACATGATGAAGACAAAGAGGCTCACGGATTTCGAGCTTCCATATGTGGTGCTCATCTCAAGTTCATTGAACATTTTGGTATGGATGTGGAAGGAGAGCTTGAGGAGTCTACTGGCCTTCTCAATCATGTTTCAACACTGAATGTGCACAAGATGGGACTCACCAAGGTAGGAAACACTTGGCTAATTGAAGGAGATCAAGGTGCAAATATTGAAGTTGGAGCAAATGATCATGAAGCGGGAACAAGTGGAGGAAACCAAGAGGAAGATGAACCTTAGCCAATGGCAATTGAGTACTGGACCTGCATACTCCCAATTTGAGAGAATGGTTCTCAATCAACTTCAAGACCTCAATATGGCTCAAAATGCACATCATGCATACTGCACAACAAGGTTTCAAGACTTGGATGACCAACCCCATAACGTTCATGACCTCCTCTCGAATGTCTACAACAAAGACAACCCTAGGAATGAGCGAAGGGGATGGCTCATAGGTCATGCATTGCATTTTTATGCTGCATTTTGTGTGTCTACTGTCTGTTCTAGTATTTTAATTGACTATTTTCTCATTTCAGTCGACTGATTATATCAGTTTTTAGCTTCATGATGTATCTGTCGTTTCTGTTTCTGGTTTGGTGTGTTTGTATTCGTATCAGGTGCCCTGGTACACCCCTATGTTAATGCTTTAATGAAAATTTTCATCTTTCCAAATTGATCTATGCATTTACTTTAATTTGATGAATCCAAAGGGAGAGAAAAATGAGTTAAAATAAGTAAAGATGTGTTAGATTTGGAAAACCTGAAATAAATCTACTAGAATCATATAATACTGCAAACTTAATCTAAAATTTGAAGCTAAATCATATTATTAGTGATAGGGGGAGCATATGCATATGTGATATGTATGTATGCTTATGTGCTTTTGCTTGGTTGTATATTTGGAATATTTGTATCTTGTATGCAAAAGCTTTTTCAGATTTCTCTATGGATCTTAGCTCATCAATTCAACTCGAGGATGTTGGCTTCATCAATTCAGGGGGAGATTGTTGGCACAAGAAAGCTTGAAGCAAAGAATTGATAAACCCTTGTGCATGAAGATCTTAAGTATTTGATGAAGATTGATGAAGATCCTCTTTGAAGATTAAGTTTTAGTGTGTTAAATTTGTATATAACATGTTAAATGTAATGTGTTAGTGTTATACATTGTTGATAGGCTATATGACATAGGTTAGATGTATTGTGTGCCTTAGTGTGTCTCTTTTAATCTGTTAAAATGGGTTTTAATAAGTTAAAAGGCTTGCTATATATAGTTTCTAGTATGAATGCATTCAGTCAGTTGAATTATTTTTCAATCGACTGATTTCACTTAAGTCAGGTGAAATCAGCTGACTGTACGGAAAATTCAATCGACTGTTTTCACTTAAACCAAACTATATAAGCTATGTTTTCATGAGCAAAGGTGCGAATATGAGTTTTTCTGAATGAAATCGTGTCATTCATCTTTGGGAAGCGTTCTCTCTCTACAATACACAGCTGGAACTCTTGTTTTGAAGATCTTTGTTGATCTTGGAGGCATTTTGGCTTGTGAGTAGCTTGAAGAACACATGTATTGTAACATCCCTTCAGGATATTACTGATTTAAATAAATAAAACAACAAAATTCATAAAGATGCCGCATTTATGTATAAACTTCATTTCCCAAAAACGTGGGAAATTTCAACTTTCATAAATGTATATAATGGAAATCAAAGTTCAAAATTCCATAATGTCATAAACCAAAATAAACGTCTTAGATGAGTTTACATTTCATTTCCAAAAGTAGAAAATACAAGTAATAATAAACACCCCGGATATCCCCTCTCCGTAGCTAAGTGTCACCAGCTCCACCTGTATCAACATCCTCTGCTCACGTGTACCGCGTACACAATCATCGTCAAACACAAGAAGATAGGGTGAGCTTGTGAAATTAACATACATCATAACAATAATTAAATAACCAACTATATAGATATATTTTCTACAAGGGACCAACATGCAATCTCTTCCTCAATTCTCTAACGTCTGGCCACAACCAAACCATTCGTGTTCTACCTCTTCTAGTGATTACCCCAAGATAATTTGCTATCAAACCTATCGGCCACAATCGACAAAGCACGTGCGGGAACCAATGCCACGGATCATACACCGTAACGCCAGGTGGAGTTCCCAATTATGAACATAGTCTGTAATGTATCAAGACTACCAAACTCGTCAGCCAACCACTTAGGAGGGCAATCTATCTGGACCCATCCGTACTGGCCACAACCAGCACACTAACACCGGCAACACTCACCAACCCGAGCTCAACTCAAGGGTTTCTCGTGTTCATCCGCCATCTCGAGCTCAACTCGAGGGATGCCATTCCGAGCTTGACTCGAGGAATGTACGTGCTTAACCCCTCTCATGAGCTCAACTCAAGGGATACGTTCCAAGCTCAACTCAAGGAACCCAACAATCTTACCTTTGAGGCATCACCAAAAGCCTTGTAGATCACCCTACAAAGTCCAATAACTAGGACTTACAACAGCCAAATCGCCTAGCGGGGGACACGTACCGCTAGGCGCTATCCGCTTCTAGACCGCCTGGCGGTACCAAGCGCCTTAAAACTCACAAAGTCTGCATCCACTGCCTAGCGGGACCGTCCACACCGCAAGGCGGACGCTGCTCCAAGAGCTACTATTTTTGTCTCTATCGCCTAACGGGACTTTTCCCTCCCCCAGGCGCCACCAACTCGCAGTCCCATTGTTTAACACTATCGCTTGGCGGTTCGCACATTACCGCCAGGCGCCATGACAGTATTTTCAAAATAACCATTCTGTTTTGGTTGAGGAACCAGTTGCAATGGCTAAACTCCATTTCCCCTATTTCAGAGTCTCGCTAATTGGTAATTTGGTTACCTATAATGTCTCCCGTCATAGTAATATCGCAATTGTATTTCACTACCTAATTATAACCATAATGGTAGTCCCAACATTCACACTCATCCTGTTCTGACAAGATTTCCAATTACCCTATCCGTGGCAGCACTACCACCAGGTTTCACAACCTTATTATTCTCTTACTCTGCATTCCTTAAATTTCTAATTGGTGAAGTTAATTTATCCAACCATGTAAGCTATTATTTCGACTCGAGTATAACCCATCTCAACATCATAACCTTTCTTTTCTTTAGTTCAGTCATACCACCCTTAAAATTATCAGATTCTTATTCCATCCTAGAATCCTCAACTTATTTTATTTATCAATCACTCTTTTTACTAATACTGCCAACCCATGACAAAACCACTATCACCTATAATCCTCAAACATGTTGTAGGAACCTAGATTTTTCCAAAAATCCCAAAAACCTCAAAACTTCCCGCAGTCATACACACATCCATGGTTCTATGGCAGCGCCTGGCGGCAGACCCTGTGCCACCAGGTGGTTCATGAAATTCTGGCAATTTCCCCACCTCTTAGAATCTACGAACTCAAGGTTATTCATACACCCCTGGTTTTAATCTCTTTCCAACCCTTATCATACGATTCTTATTCAAGTACCTTCGTTCTCCCTTTTTTAGGATCAATAACTGTTAATTTATCCTTTGGACAAGCGAACCAAATTTCCAGCTCTACAAGGGTATCTTTCCACTCTTCCATTCAATTCTACCATTTCTTAGACGATTTCTTATTCTATTTGTTACTAAAACATCATTCAACCAGTTCCTTTATTTTTCCCTCTGATCAGAATTTCCCCAGAACCCAGAAAACACAAAAATCGAACTGATATGACTCACGTTGCCTGGCGGTTATTCATCACCGCCGGGCAACTCAACCAGAACCAAGAAAACTGGGCTTTCCAACACGCGTCGCATGGCGGTTGGGAGTTTACCGTCAGGCGGTTCCTCTTCAGGAACCCAGAAATGGCAAAAACGATATGCACCGCCAGGCGGTTTCTAGAAAATTTCCAGAAACCCATAAAAAAAACATGAACAACACGAAAGGAATGCAGACAATTCATATCAAAGACTATACAAACCATGTTCATGCGTAAAAACTAACGTGAAAACTCCCCTAACCTGGTTTTCCTTCGCTTAAAGCTTTGACAACTAAGATTTCTCCCTACCAATTGCCTCCTTAGCCTTCTCTCAATTCAGCCCCACAAGGCTCACTTAATCCTCACAAAATTCCAGATTTTCGTGCTCTCTCTCTGGTATATTTTCCAGCTTGCCAAACCTTCTCTATTAACCTAATTTTGCTTTTTAAAAGGTTCCTAAAGCTAGGTGATTAATCCCAAAACGAAAATAGCATTGAAGAGGATGTAATGTCCAATTAATCTCACTTAGGGCTGCCCTTCCAACCTCTTTTGGCTACCCACTCACTTAGGGTTTGCTCTACCCCTTCATATTCAAGCCAAAGCCAAAACTACCAAAAATAAAGTTTAATGTGAGTCCTCCTATACTTGAACCCATAACCATGCAATTGCCAAATTAATATCAAACCATCATATGCCAATTCATGTTTCATGCTAGCAATCATCATCCAATTAACATATTATTTCACAACATGATTATCATATATTTAAAATAATAACGAATAATAACATAAAATTGGCATACATAGGACTCGAACCCAAATCCTCTCACACAATCAAAGTACTCTCAACCATTTGAGCTTGTACTATTCCACATAATCCCACTCATAATTTAATGTCATAATTAATTCTCCCACCCGCATTTATTAATTAATTAATTATTTAATTAATTAAATTCCACGGGTCTTATATGTATAGTTGGCTAGGGAAAGCCACCATCAGGTTTGGATATTCTTGTGCCCCTGGATGGTTTGCGTGATGTGATTTCAGGTCCGCAAGTGTGATTCTTGTAGGTTGTGTCTAGATTTTTGTGAGTCAAAAATCTTGCGTGTTTTAGTGTTCAAAAGTGTAATCTTGGTTTGTGATTTGTAAAACTTTTGAATATAGTGGAAACCAGGCTCAGGTTGTCTTGGAAAACTAGATGTAGCTCTATGATTGGGTGAACCAGTATAAAAACAGTTGTTCATTCTTCTTTCCCTCATCTCACTCTCTTTGAAACTATTTAAAAACTCAAGAAAACCAAGCAATATGATTTTTGGTGTGATTTAATGCGTTCTTGTGTAATCTGAGGCTTTATACTTGTTATAAATATTGATTGGAACATGTCTTGTATGTAAACTATTGCTGTTTGAGTTGAATTTGCGAATTCTGCATTCTGCATAATTCTCCAGTATTTTAGCCGACTGATTTGTCTTTTTAATCGACTATTTCATAGCATCAAGAACAATTTAGTCTGTTGTTTTATATTTTAATCGACTAAAAGTGTACTGGTTTGCTGCATTTACCTCCAAACTTTTCAGTCCATTAGTTTTATAAAGCCAATTCAACCCCCCTTCTTGGCTAAACTCACCATTTCAAAACTAACAATTGGTATCTAGAGCAAGGTTCTTGAAAGGTATTCAAGTTGATCAAAAATCTTTTTGAAATGGCTGAAAGTAAACTCCCTTTTGCTGAAGGTGCATCTATTCATAGACCACCTATGTTTTGTGGCCTACACTATTAGTTTTGGAAAAACTCACCATTTCAAAACTAACAATTATCAACTCGCAATCAAGTATTTGCAAAGTTATTAGTACACTTAAGAGCTCACTTCCCAGATTACTCGATTAAGAAAATATGTTTTGATAATACTGGTGAAATTACATCTGATGCTTTTCATGAGTATTGTATATCAATTAGAATTGAAGTTGAGCATCTAGTAGCACATGTTCATACTTAAAATAGACTTATGGAATCATTACTAAAACATTAAAATTGGTTGCAAGACCATAACTTAAAAGAGTTAATCTTCCAATGGCTACTTGGGGATATGCAATTTTGCATGTTGCATTATTGATTCGCATCAAACCAACAAGTTATCACAAATACTGTATTATGGAGTTGGTTTTTAGTCAATGACCTAATATTCTCATGTAAGAATTTTTGGGTGCGGTGTATATACTTTCCCTACCAAAACGGACTATGATGGGTCCTCGAAGACAATTAAGAATATATGTTGGATATGATCCTCCATCAATAATGAAATATCTTGAACTACCAACAGGAAACTTATTTACAGTTTGACTTTTCGACTGTCGCTTGATGAATAAGTTTTTCCAACATTAGAGGGAGAAAGAAAACAATTGGAAAAAGGTATTGGTTGGAATGAATTATCATTATCTCGTCTTGATCCTTGTACAAAAGAATGTGAACTAGAAATTCAAAGGATAATTCATTTTCAAAATTAGTCAATCAATTACCTTATGTTTTACTAACAAAAGAATGTGAACTAGAAATTCAAAGGATAATTCATTTTCAAAATTAGTCAATCAATTACCTTATGTTTTACTAACATAAAAATGGTAACTAATATGAGCCGCTAATGCTCCAAAGATAATTGATATTAATTCATAACACGCTTGAAGCGTGGTAGGCTTGTTAGTTCCAAAGACACGCTTAAAGCATGGGAGGCCTATTGTTTCCAAAGATAAAAACTCTTGCATGAGAAAGGAAGCTAAAATGCAAGATGACCTAAATGAAAAGGTGGAAATGCCAAAAGATTCATTTGACACAATTAATGATTCGATTCCACAAGAACCTCAAGTACCTGAAATTGTTCAAAATGATATGATCTCAATAAGTTATGTCATGAATCATATAATAAGGAACCAAAATGAAGTCAACATTGGCAAAACTTTTACGTATAATATAGCAATGAATGTTATGAATGATAGTGAGGATCAATAACCAATGATCATTGAAGATTGCTGACACAGAAATGATTGGCCAAAATGAAAATATGCAAAAAAAACATAATTATATTAGCTTGCTAAACGAAAGGTTTTTGGACCTATAGTTCGCACACCTGAAGGTGTGAAACCCGTTGGGTACAAAAATCAAATTAAGAATGATGAAATTTTTAGATACAAAGCACAATTATTTGCTTAAGGTTTTTCACAAAACCTGATATTGATTTGTCAAAAGACATATTCACTGGTATTGGATGCAACAGCATTCAATATTTGATTATCCTAGTTGCACAACAAGGTTTTCATTTACATCTAATGGATGATGTTACAACCTATTTGTATGGTTCTCTTGAGAATCATATTTATATGAAAATCCCTAAAGGATTTTGTACCACACTTAGCCAACCCAACCAAATAATAATAATAAATGATCACCATATGTATACGCAAAACAAATAAAGTAGTCGGCCTAAGCCGACCTAAGCTACTAAAAGAATAACCAGCCTAAGTCGACAGAAGAATAATAGCGGCCTAAGCCGCTAAAAGAGTAGCCGGTCTAGACCGGCCACTCTAAGAAACTTAACGAAATCAAAGCACTTCTAAGATTCATCAAGCCCACAATAATCAAACTAAGGGCCTAGGCTAAGGCCCAAGCCCACCTACGACCCAAACAAGGGCCCAGCCCATGACGTGGCCAGACATAATTAATAATCTATAAATATGCATGCACCCCACGAATTAAAGGTACGCATTCATTACTTCCCTAATTACCAAATTTGACTTTCTAAGAGATTTCGCTGACTTGAGCTTCGGAGTTCCTTTTGCAGGTAACCCCTCCCGGGTCGAAACCGATCACACCGAGATACCCACAAGCGATATATATCAACCGAGAAGAAACCTACTGAGGAGATGGCGGACCAGAATAAGGTAATACTTGTGTTTGACATATCTTGTTTGTTCTCTGCAGGAACAATTAGCGCCCACCATGGGGCAGGAGATAGTACGTTACCACCCGCTTTCTTTGAAAATGGTTTTTACCCGCATTAGAGCAGGAGTTAACAAGCAAGTTGAGGCAGGCCCCTCAGGACCTGCTAACATCACCCCGGATCTGTACGCCATCCTAGACGGTCAAGCCAAGATGCAACAAGAGCTGGCTGACTTGAAGAAGCGCAATGCTGATGAGATGGAAGCACTGCGACAGGAGAACTCTCGCCAAAGGGGAAAGATTGAAGCCGATCCCACTCAAAAGGGAAAGGCCAAGGAAACATCTGATGTCGCAAGGTCCCCAACTTTCCAACCTACTAAAGAGGAATGCGAGTACAATCCTACCCCGCACACCTTCACCACCACCCAACAAACTCCCATCCTCTCAACCCACACTACTCACTTCCACTCCACCCTCCCAGGAAATACTGCGGCTCCCATCCCCGCCGCCACCCTACCCACCACACACATCCTGCCCTACAACATGCCCACCACTCTACACACCACTCATATCCCACTCTACAACCCTCACAACCTCCCTAATACCCATATCCCTCCTCACAACTTCTCCTCCATTTTTCCCACCCTCGTCCACCATCCCATCCCTCCTCACCTGCTCCCATCTTACCAACCTAGGCGCCGTCACCCTTTCACCGACTTCATCACCAACACCCCTCTCCCCACCCAGTGGGAACCTTTCACACTGGAGCGTTACACTGGTGAAACCGACCCCGATGAACACCTCAAAGTTTACATCACCCACGTCGCCCTCTACACTTCCCATGATGTCGTTTTTTGGAAAGCCTTTCCTACCACCCTTAAAGGCCGTGCCCTCAAATTGTTTACCACTCTCCCACCATACTCCATTGACAGCTTCGACACCCTCTCCCACATGTTTACCACTCACTTCGCCAAACTATAACAATATCACTCCTTGGCGTCAGACAAGAACAAAACGAGACGTTTCAGGCATTCATTGATCGATTCAGTAAGGCTACCCTTCGCACACCACACCTCAACCAAGAAATGATACTTTAGTGCATGACCCTCACTCTAAAACCTGACCCCTTTGCCAACAACGTCTACCTGCACCCACCTACCTCCATGCATGACTTGAAACTGCGTGCTGCCGATTACGTCCGTATGGAGGAAATGCAAACTCTCCATACAAAATTTTGCAATGATTACGCACCCTCTACTGTCAACCCCACTCCACGACCTCCCCGCCTTGATCAGAGACCTTGAGAACGCTAACAACCCCGCTTCACCAGATACGCCCCTCTAAATGTTCCCAGATCCCGCCTCCTTGATGAGGCCCTAGAGGCCGACCTCATCCCACCACCACGCAAGACAACCACTCCCCCCAATGTGAACATGACTAAATAATGTCGCTATCACCAAAACTATGGCCATAACACAGAGGAATGTAAAGCACTCCAAGATAAAATTGAAGAACTGGTTCGTGCTGGCCATTTCCGTCGCTTTGTTTGAAAAGATGATCACTCCTCCCGATCCCATCACCCTCGTCGTTCTGACCACTGACGCCCTCCCCGTGACCCTCATCATGATAAACGCCTAAACCAACCCACAAACCCTGACCCCCAACCAGCTCGCACCGACGTCACCCCCGCCGACCCCCCCTACGTGGCACTATCAACACCATCTCTTGTGGTTTTACTAGTGGAGGATCCACCTCCTCTGCCATGAAGAGACACCTCTACCATATCCAATCCATCAACCCCATAACCCATTCTCATCACAGACGTCGCATACCCCCCATAACCTTCACGAACAACGATTTTCAAGGCCTCGATCACCAGCAAGATGACCCTATGGTCATCATCGTTGAAATAGAAAACTATGCAGTCAAGAAAGTCCTCGTCGACCAAGGCAGCTCCGTCGACATCCTCTATTGGGCTACGTACCAGATACTTCAACTCCCAGACACCGCCATGGTCCCATATGATGAACCGATTTATGGCTTTTCTGGGGAAAAAGTTTCCACCCGCGGCTATATTGACCTCCATACTGTCTTTCGCGATGGCGCCCAAAAAAAGACAATTCTTATCTGCTTCCTCATCGTCGACGCACCTACATCTTATAACGTCCTCCTCGGCCGCCCTTCACTCAACACCCTTGGCGTTGTTGTTTCCACACCTCATCTGGCCATGAAATTCCCCTTCCCATCTGGTGACATCCTCACCAATCATGGCGACCAACGCCTTGCACGCAAATGCTACATGGCCAGCCTACGCCCACAGCTTCCCATTCTGGAAACCAATCATATTGAGCGACCACCCGGCTTTGAGATCGCTATGTCTAGTGACGATCTAGACCCCAGAGTTGGTGAGGATGTCCGCCTTGAACCTGTTGAACAAACCACCCCCTCGGTACTGGGATAGAATCTGAACAATGTGACATCATAACACCCATCCTTGTTAGCAACACGGACCTCTTTGCTTAGTCAGCTGTTGACTTACCTGGAGTTGACCTTCAAGTGGCATCCCACAAGTTATCCATTTCCAAGGAGGCCTGGTATGTCTCCTAGAAAAAAACGTAAACTTGGTGAGGAACGACGCCTAGCAGCCTAGGTCGAGGCCGATAAGTTGTTAAGCGTAGGGTTTATTGAAGAAGCCCACTATACCACTTGGCTCTCTAACGTGGTCCTGGTCAAGAAAGCCAACAACAAGTGGCAGATGTGTGTTGATTACACGGATCTTAACAAAGCATGTCCCAGAGACACCTACCCCTTACCCAATATTGACCAACTTGTCGACGACGCAGCCAGTAACAAGGTCCTCAGTTTTCTTGATGCATACTCCGATTATAACCAAATCCCCATGGCCGCATCCGACATGAACAAAATCGCCTTCATCACAGATGATGCCAATTACTTCTACAAGGTCATGCCATTTGGTCTTAAAAACGCAAGAGCAACCTACCAATGACTGATGGACAAAGTCTTCAGTCATTTAATGGGCAAATGTGTCGAAGTATACGTTGACGACATGGTTGTCAAATCCCCAAGCCATCACCAACACGCTCAGAACTTATCAGCAGTCTTTTCCGCATTACGATAGTACAACTTCCGCCTCAACCCCGACAAATGCGTTTTCAGCGTCGACCGCGGTGAATTCCTTGGATTCATGTTAACTCAGCGCGACATAGAGGCTAATCCTGAAAAGTGCAATGCGATCATTGAAATGCGAAGCCCCACTAGTGTCAAAGAAGTACAACGCCTCATAGGCCACCTGACTGCCATCTCCCGCTTCCTTCCCAAACTAGCCGAACAAACCCAATCCATCATTCAACTGCTCAAAAAATTCGCCAAGTTCACGTGGAATGATGATTGTGAACAAGTATTTCAAAAGCTAAAAACCACACTCACCTCACTGCCCATCTTCCATAAACCGGATACTCATCAACCCTTACTAGTCTACATCACCGCCACAAATCACACTATAAGCGTCGTGCTGGTTCAAGATGCCAGCGGCACCCAACATCTTGTTTACTTCGTCAGCAGAACCCTACAGGACCCCGAAATTAGGTACCAAATGGTAGAAAAGTTAGCCTTATCCCTGGTACACGCAGCCTGACGCCTACGCCCATATTTCCAAAACCATAACACTATCGTCAAAACCGACTACCCAATCCATAAGATATTGCAGAAACCAGACCTTGCGGGGCGGATGTCGTCCTGGGACGTCGAGTTATCCAAGTTCAACATCCGCTACGAACCCCACGGCCCCATCAAAGCTCAATGCCTTCTATACTTTGTCAACGATCTCCAACGAACTCCTGATGAGGACCAATGGACACTTTATGTTGATGGTTCGTCAAACCCAAAGGGGGCAGGTGTCGGCATTGTACTAGAGGGCCCAGCGATATCCTCATCGAAAAATCCCTCCATTTCGCCTTTAAGACGTTTAACAACCAAGCTGAGTACGAAGCCATCCTCGCCAGCTTATCCCTGGCCCGTGAGGTTGGTGTCAAGTCACTAACATGCAAAATCGATTCCATGCTTACCGTCGGCCCTTTAAATGACAAGTTCCAGATTAAAGACCCTACCCTCCTACAATACTACCATCTGGTCCGGAAAATCGTTCAGTCCGCCTTCGACCAAGTTCGCATCCAACACATTCCCAGAGCCGACATATTATCCAAACTAGCCAGCACCAAGTTAAAAAGTCGCCACTGATCATTATTGCAGCAAACAATGTCCGCCCCTTCCATCACAAATACTTGTCATACACTAACCCAACACCAAGCCGACAATTGGACAACTCCTTACATCCTGTACCTCCAAACCGGTAACTCTCCACCTAACGCTAACAGAACTTGGATAACTAAAGCCACCAGGTACACGACGATAGGCGATGACTTGTACAAACGCGGATACGGCCAACCAGTTCTCAAATGCGTCATTGTAGAACAAGCTCAATACATAATTAAAGAATTACATGAAGACATATGCAGCATTCATTCCGGCACATGCACCATGACTATCAAAATCCTTCGCGCCGGTTACTTCCTGTCGACCATGTAGGCAGACTGCCAAGACTTCGTCAAAAAATGCATACCATGCCAGAAACATAGCAACCTTATCCACCAGAAATAAGAGCAGCTTCACTCTATATTATCCTCGTGGCCCTTCGCAAAATGGGGAATGGACATCCTCGACCCTTTCTCCCCCGGGAAAGGTCAAGTAAAGTTCTTAATAGTAGTCGTCGACTACTTGACAAAGTGGATAGAGGCCAAACCCTTAGCCACCATTACAGCCCAGCAAGTCCAACAATTCGTTTGGAAGTATATTATATACCGGTATGACATCCCACATACAATCATCACCGACAATGGCCGACAATTTATAGACAAAGAACTCGCTAAATTTTATACCGGTCTAGGCATCAAACATGTAACCAGCTCTGTTGAACACCCATAGACCAATGGACAGGCTGAGGCAGCAAACATGGTTATACTAGTGGAACTACGTAAGCGATTGGACAACGCCAAGGGCCGATGGCCAGAAGAACTAGTGGAAGTGTTATGGGCCTATAGGTATACCCTTTAATCAACAACAAACGAATCTCCATTCAGCCTAGTATATGGCTCAGACGCCATGCTACCCGTTGAAATTGGTGAACCATCTCTGCGCCGAGAACCATACGACCCAGTCCAAAATCATCAAAACATGACCACCCACATCGACCTCCTGCTGGAGTTAAGAGAAAAAACCCAAATACGCAACTTAGCTGCCAAACAGCAAGCGGCTAGAAAGTATAACGCGAACCTATGCCCGAGATCGTTCGCAAAGGGAGACTTAGTTTGGAGAATGGCCAGCAGTGCAAGAAAGAAGGATGGCAAATTCTCCGCCAATTGGGACGGCCCATACTGAATACGTAAAGAAGCTGGATCAAGAGCGTATAGGCTTGAGTAGATGTCAGGGGAAGAAATACCTAATACATGGAATGTGTCCCATCTCAAGTTTTACATTAGTTAAAAACATGTATTGTATTGTACCAAATGCTTGTAACCCTGGGTTTACTCTTTTCCCTCACCTGGTCTTTTTTCCCTAAGAAGGGTTTTGGCCAGGGAGGTTTTAACGAGGCACCCCAAATTTCATGAATAAACAAACGGTTCTTAACCTCACGACTACTCCTTACCTTGCTTCCAACACACTATAAATTCCCCACCCTTACCACAAGTAAGCGGCCTGGGTCGAACACCGTTAACTTGATGTTAATTCGTTTTAAGTTCCCCACCCTTACCACAAGTAAACAGCCTGGGTCGAACACCCTTAACTTGACGTTAATTCGCTTTAAGTTCTCCACCCTTACCACAAGTAAGCGGCCTGGGTCGAACACCCTTAACTTAATGTTAATTCGTTTTAAGTTCCCCACCCTTACCACAAGTAAGCGGCCTGGGTTAAACACCCTTAACCTCATGTTAATTCATTTTAAGTTCCCCACCCTTACCACAAGTAAGCGGCCTGGGTCCAACACCCTTAACTTGACGTTAATTCGTTTTAAGTTCCCCACCCTTACCACAAGTAAGCGGTCTGGGTCGAACATCCTTAACTTGATGTTAATTCGTTTTAAGTTCCCTACCCTTACCACAAGTAAGCGGCCTGGGTTGAACACCCTTATCTTGATGATAATTTATTTTATGTTCCCCACCCTTACCACAAGTAAGCGGCCTGTGTCGAACACCCTTAACTTAATGTTAATTCGCTTTAAGTTCCCCACCCTTACCACAAGTAAACGGCTTGGGTCGAATACCCTCAATGAAAAATCGCATTCGAAAACCAAAACACTTCTTTATCGAATTAAACACCCTAAAGCAAACATTACATACATCAAACACCCACTCACAATTATACCATACCACAAACACGCCGCTATAACAAAAGTTATCGGCATCAAACAAACAACATAGCATACACAAAGCATTCATCATATTAGCACAAAAGTAATTAGTGTACGGATTATTACAAACTTAGATCATCAGCAAATTGGAAATATTAAAATAACGGTTCTAAGTCGCCTCCTGGTCAACATCCTTCGCAGCCACGCCATCAACGTTCACATCGGCATCCTCCGACCCTTTCCCCGCATCCCTCTCGGGACTAGATTCGGCCTCATCCACAAGTTCACCATCAACCACATCCTTATTTACGTTAAACCTTGCGTCATTACCATCAACATTCTTATAGAAGAAGACCGCTTGCCCCAAACCCTTCTGAAAGTCGTTAATATGCTCCTGAATAATACAACTCTTTAAATCCTCCATTTCCACCTCCAACCCGTCATGATTTTCCTTCATCTCATCATAGTCGGCCTCAAGATCTGCAATCCGGCCCTTCAACTTTTCCTCTGAATCTAGGCAGCGCACTCTCCATGTAGCCAGCCTCTTCCTTTCTTATTCCCACTCCTCTTTCTCTTTCTTCCAAGCTTCTTTTTCCTCCGCATGCTTGTCCACCTTTTCCTGTAGTTCTTCAACCTTCGTCCGACTCCCCTCCTTTAGCTCTCTCTGATATAAAGATCCAACATGTCGGCTCAATATCAATGTTTTGCTGCTAAATTCGACCATAGCCTTCACCAAAGCGTTCGCCTCCATGTTATCAATCGAATCGATCAGCGATTCCGGCATGTTGATCTCGATATCCTTTCGCACAGTTGCCTCTAGAAGCTCAATCAATCTAGCCCTCAGTCCCTTTCCTCCACTTGATGATCCCGGCCCCATCAAGGCGGCCCGCACCTTCTTCACGTCCTTTCCTTTGCCGGGTTTGGCCGGTAACTCCGCCTTCCTCTTAGTTCCACAATGCACATGCACGTCTACCAACGATTCTTACAGGTTGGGAACCTCAGTGCTCCCAGCAGCTCTAGCCTTCGCCGCTTTGTGCTTTCGCAAGGCTTGGAAAAGTGTCAAGTTTTTCTTTCCCATCTGTGCCATATGTCTTGCAACCTACAACATACAACCTTCAGAATGCTCAAACATAAAATAACAGTCAAAATTACAGAAAGATATGTTCAATATCTATAATCGGGTGAACCAAATTATAAACCCTAATTAAGCCCTTAGTGGGCACATCTTATCGCTAAAACGCATCAAGGTATCCACCACCTCCTTCTCGGCCACCGACAAATCCTCCTTTGAAATCACCTTATATCTCCAAGGGTTGCCGGTCCAGAAAAACAAAAACTTAGTATTGCCATTAGCAGTATAAAAATGTGAACGACCAGTTTGCTTTATCACCACCTTGAAGAACCCATCTTTAAAGTGTTTAAAGGATTGGGTAAAAGCATCTACTCTATTGAAACCAGGCCGAATTATGAGCGACAACCACGTCATCGGACTTCTCGACCTCGTAACAAAAAAGTAAAGGAACGTCCGCGGAGACGGTTACAAATACAACGCCATACACAGCAACCGGAACGCTTGCAAGTATGCCCAGCTATTCGGATGTAGCTAGTTCGGAGCAACATCCAACAGCCGTAACACTCCCATGGTGAACTCATCAAACGGCAGCCGGATGTGTAGTTGTGAGAAGTGACACATGTACATATAAAAGAACTCCTCGGCAGCTCCTTCTCGGCCATGCAGACACATTTCATAGCAGTTACCCTCTCTAGCACCATTATGTCCCTCCGGGCACCTTTCTCAAAGATTGACGTACAGTTCAGCCACGACTTCAGTAACCACGACCACCGAAATAGAAACTGTTGTGTTCGCACGTCTGCCGCTACCCACTCGTACCCAGCCTTCACCGGCCAACTACTTTCTGCCAACTTCTCAGGTGGATCTTCCCTAACCTCAACTACCCTCTCCATGGGGATCCTTCCTACGTTTCTTGTTTCCTCCCTATATCTACTATTAGCTCGACTACTCCCGCTACCCCCAGACCTCTCACTACTCGAACTCGACAAGGAAACCCTATCACTACTACTGGACATACCTGATTCTTTTTAGGATGACGGAGGAGATAAGGAAGATATCGGACAACTCTAATGCACACGAAGTAACTGATCTCAGATTCTTTGCAAATGAAGTAATATGGGTGCACTACCAGCAACATCTTCATTTATAGACATGAATTCCAAATGCCACAACTCCTTCCCGCCAAAAGTCACAACCCATTCCAATCATCACAAGGCACACCAAAAGTCACGACGCATCAAAATGATGGCACAAAACCTTTCTGGATTAGACTTCTGACACCCCTTCACCTGGCACAAACCCCTTCACCTGCCACAAACCTCTTTACACTTTTAACCTTAACATTGTTCATCACACTTAAAGGTTGGAGGACTAGGCTAAGGCCTAGGCCCACCTATGGCCCAAACAAGGGCCCAGCCCATGACGTGGTCAGACATAATTAATAATTTATAAATATGCATGCACCCCACGAATTAAAGGTATTGACTTTCTAAGAGATTTCGCTGCCTTGAGCTTCGAAGTCCCTTCTGCGGTAACCCCTCCTGGGTCCAAACCGATCACACCGAGATACCCATAAGCGATATATATCAACCGGGAAGAAGCCTACTGAGGAGATGGCGGACCAGAGTAAGGTAATACTTGTGTCTGACATATCTTGTTTGTTCTCTGCTGGAACAAATTTTATTTGCCCAACAAGACAAATTCTAAAGAGGGTTATTCAATAAAATTGAACAAGCCCTTTTATTGATTAAAGCAATCAGGACGTGTGTGATATAACCATCTTATTGAGTACTTTTTAAAAGAAGGATATAGAAATGATTCTATTTGTTCTTGTATTTACATGAAAAGATCCGAAATGAATTTGTCATAATTGTTTTTTATGTAGATGACATAAACATCGTTGAAACTCCCAATAAGCTCACAAAGGCAATTGATTGTTTAAAGAAATAATTTGAGATGAAGGATCTTGGAAAGACAAATTTTTGCTAGGGATTACAAATTGAGTATTTAAACAAAGGTGTTTTTGTATATCAAGAAGCTTATACAATGAAGTGCTTAAAAAGTTCTATATGGACAAATCACATTCATTATGCACTCTAGTGGTTGTGAGGTCGTTAGATGTTGATAAAAATCATTTTAGACCTCAAGAAAAAGATGAAGAACTTCTTAGTCCTGAAATACCATTTCTCAGATATAATAGGTGATGCAAATGCATGTTATTTATCAAATTCTCATAATGGTCGATCACAAATAGGATATTTGTTCACATGTTGTAGCACAACGCTTTCATGATGAAAGAGACCATGCCAACAACATCATCAAAATCATGCAATTTTTAGCATTGCATGAGATAAGTCGTGAATATATTTAGTTAAGGTTTATAATCCAACATGTGCGATAAACTTGTGGTCTATCCTTGAGAAGAATGGAATCAACAACCATATATCACTAGTGCATGAGAGAATTTATGTCGCGGTTATGTTGACCCTTTGACCTCTTTTTAAGATCAGAGGCATATATTATCGAGGCAAAAGAGGTTACCTTTCTGCCTCAGTTCACACTTGAGGCATATTCAATAATTACTGCCTCGGTTCTAGAATAACTAAGGCCTAATATAGGCATTAAAAAAATTAAAACACCCACACACCCAAAGCATAAAAGCATTGGCCATTTCAAAACCTTTTTTCACCATTATCTCATCTTCATCTTCCCTCAACCAATGTAAAACCTGAGAAATTTAAATAATTATTTAATAAATTCAGGTAGTGGGAACCTTTATGGCATTTAATGATGAAGGATTATCTTGTTTTCTTTTAGAGTTATGAATATGGTGAAGTTGTTTAAGAAAGCTTTTTGAAAATTTCCATTGGACATTAAGATAGCAAGCTATCTAGATGTGAAGGTTCATTTCTCAAGCTTATGAAAGGAAGAAGAGAGTTAGATTCAAGTTTAAAATACACATCGAAATAACAATTGTATCACACCTAGCCAATTCAACCAAGTAATAACAATAAATGTCCACCATATCTACACGCGAAGTTATTCAGGTAACCGGCCTAGGCTGACCTAATCCTAATCGGCCTAAACCGGTAACCTAAGACACTAAAACCAGCCTAGGACCACGTATTAGCAATAGCGGCACGAGCCGCCAAAGAGGTAATCGGCCTATGCCAACCACCCTAGTATAGTTAATGAAAGCAAAGCCCACAACAGTCGAGACTAAGGGTCTGGGCTAAGGCCCTGGCCCACCTATGGCCCAAACCAGGGCCCAACCCATGGAATGGTCAAACATAATTAATAATCTATAAATATACATGGACAAACGAATTAAAGGTACGCATTCATTACTCCATTAATCACCTGATTTGACTTTTTGAGAGCTTTGGCTGACCTAAGCTTCGGAGTCCCTTCTGCAGGTAACCCCTCCCAGGTCCAAGCTGATATATGCCAAATGGGGAGAAGCCAACGAAGAGATAATGGATATGGGTAAGATGATACTTGTGTCTAACTGATCTTATTTGTTCTTTGCAAGAACAATTGGCGCCCACTGTGGGGCACGAGATAACACTTTACTACCCGTTTTCTCTGAAGATGGTTTCAACCCGTAGTAGAGCTGGAGGTAACAATCAAGCTGACGCTGGCCCTTCAGGACCCGCTAACATCACTCCGGATCTGGCCGCCATCTTGGACGGTCAAGCCAAGATGCAACAGGAGCGGCTGATCTAAAGAAGCGCAATGCTGATGAGATGGAGGCACTACGACAGGAAAACCCTCGCCTCAGGCGAAAGATCAAGGCCGATCCCACTCAAGAGGGAAAGGCCAAGGAGGCATCTGAAGCTGCAAGATCCCTAGCCTTCCAGCCCTTAGAAGAAGAAAGCTAGTACAATCCTACCCCACACACCTTCACCACCACCCAACAAACACATATCCCTTCAACCCATCCCACTAACTTCCCATCCACCCTACTAGGGCACACCGCGGCCCCTACCCTGCCGCCACCCTCCCCACCACTCAGGTTCCCTACAATATACCCACCACCATACACACTACTCATATCCCACCGTACAACCCTCACTACCTCCCTATAACCCACATCCCCCCTCATAACTTTAACTCCACCTTTCCCACCCTTGTCCACCATCCCATTCCCCCCATCCACTCCCACCCCACCAACCCAGACGTCGCCACCCCTTCACCGACTTTATCGCTAATACCCCCTTTCCCACCCAGTGGGAACCCTTCACACTAGGGCATTACACTAGTGAAACCGACCCTAACGAACACCTTAAGGTCTACATAACCCATGTCGCCCTATACACTTCCCAAGCCTCTCCCACCACCCTCAAAGGCCCGTTCTCGAATGGTTCACAACACTACAACCTTACTTATCGACCGCTTCGACATCCTATCCCACATGTTCACAACTCATTTTGCTGGCAGCCGCCCACATCAAACTACTATCATCTCCCTCCTCGACATTAGGCAAGAACAGGGTGAACCGCTTCGGGCATTCATCGATCGCTTCAACAAGGCTGCCCTTCGCACTCCACACCTCAACCAAGAAATGATTCTCTAGTGTGTGGCCCTCACCCTTCAACCCGGTCCCTTCGCCAACAACGTCTACCTTCATCCACCTGCCTCTATGCATGAGCTAAAGTTGCGTGCCACCGACTATGTTCGCATGGAGGAAATGCAGACCCTCCACACCAAATTCTGCAATGACTATGCACCCACCGCCGCCAACCCCACCCCACAACCCTCCCGCCCTGATCCAAGACCACGAGAGCCCCGGCAACCCCGCTTTACTATATATGCTCCCCTCAATGTCCCCAGATCCCACCTCCTTAATGAGGCCTTACAAGTAGACCTCATCCCACCACCACGCAAGATGACCACTCCCCCTAATGCTGATATGACCAAATATTGCCGCTATCACCGCAACCATGGCCATACTACAGAGGACTACAAAGCACTCCAGGATAAAATTGAAGAACTAGTGCGTGCTGGCCACTTTCGCCGCTTCATCCGCAAAGAGGATCATCCCTCTCGATCCCGCCATCCTCCTCGCTCCGACAACAGACGCCCTCCCCATGACTCTCGCCACGATAGACGCCCTAACCAGCCCACCAACCAAGACCCCCAACTGGCTCGCACCGCTGTTACCCCTACCGACCCTCCCTTACCAGCACTATCAACACCATCTCCGGTGGTTTCGCTAGTGGAGGATCCACCTCTTCTGCTAAAAAGAAACACCTCCGCCATATCCAGTCCATCAACCACATTACTCATTCCCATCACAGACGCCGCATGCCTCCCATCACCTTCACGAACGACGCATGCCTCATCGACCAAGGCAGCTCCGTCGACATCCTTTACTAGGCAACGTATCAGAAACTTCAACTCCCAAATACCGCCATGGTCCCATATGATGAACCAATTTATGGCTTTTCTGGAGAACAAGTTTCCACCCGTGGCTACATTGACCTTCACATTGTCTTCCGTGATGGAGCTCAAACCAAAATCGTTCCCATCCGCTTCCTCATCGTTGACGCACCCACATCTTATAATGTCCTCCTTGGCCACCCCTCGCTCAACACCCTTGGCGCCATCGTCTCCACCCCTCACCTGGCCATGAAATTTCCCTTTCCTTCTACCGACTTCCTCACCATCCATTGCGACCAACGCCTGGCACGCGAATGCTACGTGGCCAGTCTACGCCCACAAGTCCCTATCCAGCAAACCAATCACATCGAGCGGCCACCCGGTTCTGAGATCGCTCTCTCGGGTGACGACCTAGACCCCAAAGTGGGCCGAGATGTTCGTCTCGAACCATTTGAAGAGACCACCCCCCTGGAACTCCCGAATGGCCACTCCATCAACCTTGGCACCAGATTAGACTCTAACGAGCAAGCCATCATCACACCCATTCTAAGTCGGTAACACGGACCTTTTTGCTTGGTCAGCCGCTGACTTACCTGGGGTGGACCCTCTGGTACCATCCCACAAGTTATCCATCTACAAAGAAGCCCGCTATATCTCCCAGAAAAAAAATGTAAACTCGTCGAGGAGCGACACCTAGCGGCTAAGGCTGAGGCTGATAAGTTACTAAGCATAGGATTCATTGAAGAAGCTCATTACACCACTTGGCTTTCTAACGTAGTCATGGTGAAGAAGGCCAACGGCAAGTGGCGGATGTGTGTCGATTACACATATCTAAACAAAGCCTGTCCTCGAGATGCCTACCCCTTACCCAACATTGACCGACTTGTTGACGGCGCGACGGGAAACAAAGTCCTCAATTTTCTTGACGCATATTCCGGTTACAATCAAATCCCCATGGCCGCATCCGACATGAACAAAACTGCTTTCATCATAGACGACACCAATTATTTTTACAAAGTCATGGCTTTTGGCCTCAAAAACGTCGGAGAGACCTACCAACGGTTGATGGACAAAGTTTTTAGTCATTTAATAGGCAAATGTGTCGAAGTACACGTCGATGACATGGTTGTCAAATCTCAAAGCCGTCACCAACACGCGCAAGACCTCTCAGCAGTCTTCTCCGCATTATGCCAATACAACCTTCGCCTCAACCCCGACAAGTGCGTATTTGGCATCGACCGCAGTAAATTCCTCGGATTCATGCTAACCCAGCGCAGCATAGAGGCCAACCCTGAAAAGTGCAAAGCGATCATCGAAATGCGTAGTCCTACCAACGTCAAAGAAGTCCAACGCCTCATAGGCCACCTTACAGCCATTTCCCGCTTCCTGCCCAAACTAGCTGAACAAACCCAACCCATCATACAACTCCTCAAAAAATCCGCCAAGTTCACGTGGACTGACGACTGTGAACAAATTTTCCAAAAGCTGAAAACCAGCCTTACCTCACCACCTATCGATCACACCGTCAGTGCCGCGCTGGTTCAGGATGTAGGCGCCACTCAGCATCCTGTTTACTTCGTCAGCAGAACGTTGCAAGATCTTGAAACCAGATACCAAATGGTGGAAAAGTTGGCCCTATCTTTGGTACACGCAGCTCGCCAACTGCGTCCATACATCCAAAACCACAACATCATCGTCAAAACCGATTACCCAATTCAGAAGATATTGCAAAAACCAAACATGGCAGATAAAACCGTTGAGTTGTCTAAATTTAACATTCGTTATGAACCTCATGGCCCCATAAAAGCTCAATGTCTCCTAGACTTCGTCAACGACCTCCAACAGACAACCACAGAGGACTAGTGGACACTTCACGTAGATGGTTCTTCAAATCCAAAAGGTGCAGGCGTTGACATCATATTGGAAGGCCCCAACGATATCCTCATTGAGAAATCCCTCCACTTCGCCTTTAAAACATCCAACAACCAAGCCGAATACGAAGCCATCCTCGCCGACCTATCCCTAGCCTGCAAGGTTGGCGTCAAATCCTTAACATGAAAAACTGATTCCAAGCTTATTGTGGGTCACCTGAATGACGAGTTCCAGATCAAGAACCCCACCCTTTTACAATATTACCATCTAGTCCGTGCAGTCATTCAATCCGCCTTTGACCAATTCCGCATCGAACACATTCCTAGGACTGACAACATCAGAGCCGACATCCTATCCAAACTAGCTAGCACCAAATTAAAAAGCCGCCACCGATCCCTATTGCAATAGACACTATCCACCCCTTCCATCACAAATACTTGCCACAACATAACCCATCCCCAAGCTGACAACTTGACCACTTCTTATATCCGATATCTCCAAACCGGTAACCCCCTACCAAATACTGACAAAACTTGGATAGCCAAAGTCGCCAGATATACCATGATAGGCAATAATCTTTACAAACGCGGATATGGTCAACCACTTCTCAAATGTGTCACTGCAAAACAAACCTAGTACATCATTAAGGAATTGCATGAAGGCATTTGCGGATGCCATTCCGGCGCACGCACCATGGCTACCAGAATCCTTCACGCCGGTTACTTCTCGCCGACTATAGAAGCGGATTGTCAGGACTTCGTCAAAAAATGCAAACCATGCCAAAAGCATGGCAACCTCATCCACCAGAAACAAGAACAACTTCATTACATACTATCCCCGTGACCCTTCGCCAAATAGGGGATGGACATCCTCGGCCCTTTCACCCCCGGCAAAGGCCAAGTAAAATTCTTAATAGTAGCCGTCGATTACTTCACCAAGTGGATAGAGGCCAAACCACTAACCACTATCACAGCCCAGCAAGTCCAGCAATTTGTTTGGAAGGATATTATATGCCGATATGGCGTCCCACATACCATCATCATCGACAATGGCCGACAATTTATAGATAAGGAACTCGCCAAATTCTACACCGGTCTAGGCATCAAACACATAACCAGCTCTGTGGAACACCCACAAACCAATGGACAAGCACAGGCGACAAACAAGGTTATCCTAGTGGAACTACGCAAGCGGCTGGATAGCGCCAAAGGCCGATGGCCTGAAGAACTAATAGAAGTGCTATGGACTTACAAGTGCACCCCTCAATCAGCAACAAAAGAGTCTCCGTTCAGCCTAGTATACGATGCAGACGCCATGATGCCTGTTAAAATTGGCGAACCATCCCTGCGCCGAGAACTATATTACTCAACCCACAATCATCAAAACATGGCCACTCACCTCGACCTCCTACCCGAGCTAAGAGAAAAAGCTCAGATACGCAATTTAGCCGCCAAACAAAGAGATGCTAGGAAATATAACGCCAACCTATGCCCAAGATCGTTCATAAAAGGAGACTTAGTTTGGAGAATGGCCAGCAGTGCAAGAAAGAAGGATGGCAAGTTCTCCGCCAATTGGGACGGCTCATACCGAATACGTGAAGACGCTGGAGGAGGAGCATACCGGCTGAAGCAGTTATCTAGGCAAGAAATACCCAATACATGGAATGTGTCCCATCTCAAATTCTACTTTAGTTAAAAACATGTATTATATCGCACCAAACACTTGTAACCCTGGGTGTACTCTTTTTCCTCACCTGGTCTTTTTTCCCTAATGAGGGTTTTGGCCAGGGAGGTTTTAACGAGGCACCGCAGATTCAATGAATAATACGAAGGGTTCCCAACTTTACGACCATTCTTTACTTCACCTCTCACATTCGTTTAAGTTCCCCACCCTTACCACAAGTAAGTGGCCTGGTTCGAACACCCTTAACTTGTTAATTCGTTTAAGTTCCCCAGCCTTACCACAAGTAAGCGGCCTGGGTCCAACACCCTTAACTTGTTGTTAATTTGTTCAAGTTCCCCACCCTCACCACAAGTAAGCGGCCTGGGTCGAACATCCTTAACTTGTTGTTAATTTGTTTAAGTTCCCCACCCTTACCACAAGTAAGCGGCCTGGGTCGAACACCCTTAACTTGTTGTTAATTCGTTTAAGCTCCCCACCCTTACCACAAGTAAGCGGCCTGGGTCGAACACCCTTAACTTGTTAATTTGTTTAAGTTCCCCACCCTTACCACAAGTAAGCGGCCTGGGTCGAACACCCTTAACTTGTTGTTAATTTGTTTAAGTTCCCCACCCTTACCACAAGTAAGCGGCCTGGGTCGAACACCATTAATTTGTTGTTAATTTGTTTAAGTTCCCCATGATTACAACAAGTAAATGGTTAGGGTCGAACACCCTTCACAAACAATCGAGTTCGCCAAACATAACATCAGGACTATTGACATCCGACAAACAAAATAACATACGCAAAGCATTAATCACATTAAAAGAAAAGCAAAGTAGTGTACGGAGTATCACACACATAATGTACCAATTATTATAGAGATAAGATCAATAACCATTTCGAATCATAAAAAATAAAATTCTTATTCCGCCTTGTCATTGCCATCTTCCACGGTAATCTCCGCTTCCTTCTCCTCCTCGACCGTTTCCTTCTCCACCTCCTTCTCCGAGCTACTCTCAACCTCGTTAATTAGCTGCACATCGACAACATCTTTGTTAACATCAAACCTAGAGTCAGCTACATCAACATCCTTTAAAAGAAGGCCGCCTGTCGCAATCCCTTATGGAACCCATTGATGTGCTCTTGGATGATACAACCCTTCAAATCATCAAGCTCCACTTCAGCACCCTCATATTTTTCCTTCAAATCATCATAGTTCGCCTTCAGGTCCGCTATCCTCTTATTAAGCTTACCCTCTGAATCCAAACATCGAACCTTCCAGGTTCCCAACCTTTTCCTTTCCTCCTCCCAACTTTCCTTCTCTTTCTTCTAGGCCGCCCTCTCCTCCGCAAACTTATCAACCTTCCCCTGCAACTCCTCCACCTTTTCCCGATTTCCCTCCTTTACTTCCCGACGATACAAAGATCCAACCCGGCAACTTAAAATCAACGCCTTGCTTCCAAATTCCACCATAGTCCTCACAAGATGATTCGGCTTCAAACTGTCGATAGAATTGATGATTGTCTCCGGAAGATTGATATCTATATATTTCCTAACAGACGTTTCCGACAGCTCAATCAAATCAGATTCTGGTCCTTTCGCCCCACTCAATGATCGCGGCCCAAGCAACGCCGCCCTGACCTTCTTCAGATCTTTACCCTTGTCGGGTCAAGCCGATAATTCAACCTTCCTTTTAGTGCCGCCATGAATGTGCACCTCAACTAGTGACTCCTGTAAGTTTGGAACGTTAGTGTTCCCAACTGTTTTGGCCTTTACGACCATCTCCTTCCTCAATGCTTGGAAAAGTGCCAAGTTCTTCTTCCCAGATTGAGCCATATACCCTACAAAAATGCACCAAGACCCGGTTAAGTCAACTTAGAAACATTAATACAGTTTAAGTCATAAACAGATACCTTCAATATCAATAATCAGGTGAACCGAATTATAAACCCTAACTAGACCCTTTGTGGGCAACTTATCAGAAAACCTCATCAAGACCTTCACCACCTCCTTATCCACCGCCGACAACTCGTCGGTGCCCATGTCCTTGTATCGAGAAGGGTTGCCCGTCCAACTAAACGGGAATTTTGTTCTCCCATCCACATTAAGGAAATAGGACATGCCCTCCTCCTTCACCACAACTTTAAAGTACTCGTCCTTGAAATGCTTGAAGGACTCTGAGAACGCGTCCGATTTGCTAATGCTGGGGCGGCTCACCAAAGATAACCAAGCAGTCGGCTGGCGGGACCTAGTGTCATAAAAATACAAAAATGCACGAGGAGAAGGTTGTAGATATAGTGATTGACACAAAACACAAAAATCTTGCATGTAGGCCCAACTGTTCGGATGCAACTATGTAGGTGCAACATTGAGCTCACGAAGTACCCCCATGGTGAAGTCATCCAACGGTAACCTCACATGCAGCTGGGAGAAATGACACATATAAATATATAAAAACTTCTTCGCCGCCTGATGAGTCATTATTTTCTTCTATTCCACTAGCCTTTGTGCACCCATTAGACAATTGATTAGTGCTTAATTGTTCATCATTAGCGTGTTTTTCATCTATTGGCCTTTATTGGGCCATTGTTCCGAATTTGGACTAATTTCACATTATTTGGCCTAATTTTTGTTGTTAATTATTTTTAGGTATTTTGGTGAAGAAATTTTGGAGCTTGGACATTAATATTTAGTTGAAGAGACTTTCCACATCATTGCCACATCATTTCCATGTCATTTCCACGTCAGCAAAGTCAATGGGTCAACATTTGAGGCCCAGAGTGGCATTTTTGTAAATCTGAGTGGCATAGTGGCAGTTTTGTAAATATGAGTGGCATGGGTGATATGACCACGAATTAGGTCTGCATGAAAGGAGGCCAACCGTTCCATCATCTTCAACCTCTCTTCAAAACCTCCATTTTCGTTCTTCAAGCTTCCATGGACGCCCCCCTTGCGGTTTTTCACGTTTTTGGCTCATTTTTTACCGTTTTTATGCATATTTGACAGCACCCATTGAGGGTTTTACATTTTGAATTCATTTTCTTGCTTGGGCAGTTCGTTTTGTGGGTTTTATTGACTTGGAACAATACCCATTCATGGGGTTTTCGCATTTATATATGACAATACCGTTTTGCATTCCATTTAAGCTTTAAAATCTCTTTTTTTTGCTCCTAAATTGCGTTTTTCAGATTTCATAAGTTAGCGTTCTTGGTTCTGTTTTGTTATTGCAGTTTTGAAGTGTTTGATTGTTCATTTTCCATGTCTAGCTAAGTTTTTCGTATTGGTTCCTTGAAGAAACTGATTTGAAACCATGAGGTTGATGTTTTGCAGTGCACTCCAATTCCTAATTTCTCTTCATCCTATTCAATTTCGTAGCTTTGAATGAAATGGAATTTGTGATGCTTAATCATGAGTTTATGTTTTCCACAATTTCAGAATCCTTGTCATGCTTAGTGAGTTCGGGTTTTGGCCACAGTTGCTTAATCTGTGTGTGAGTGTGTGAAATTGAAAGAAGGATGTGTGCTATGCTTAATGGCATAATGAAGCTGTGTTAATTTTCGCATAGTTGATTAATTCGGATTTCATGAGAGTAAATTGGATAAGAGACTTGATTTAGTAACCTGTGATTGGTGGATTTTCAGTGGAATCAAGGGACCAGTACGTTTTGAATTGTGTGTTTAATTCAGTTTTGGTGTTTTGATTAGAATTTAGCAAACTTGTGTGAATCTGCCAACCCCCCCCTTGTGTTTTATTGTTGTGTTAATCTGGAAATTTCGCTTTAAATGAAAATATTGGTCGTTGGGAGACGACTTGGTTCACTTTCATATACTATATTTAATATGTTTTAATTTGGTGGGGTACGGCCTCTATCACCGCCCCTTCTTGCCCGTGGCATACGCGGTCAATGGCGCTCACCCACTCCAAGGAAACGATACCACAGTTTACACCTTTCGCGATAACAGGGGTACAATTTAACCAAGAATTCAGCAGACAATACCACCAAAACAAAGACGATTGGTTACGAACATTAGCAGCCACCCACGCATAACCGCCCTTGGCCGGCCAGTTACTCTCCGCTATTTCTTCTGGAGGGTCCTCTCGCACCTCAGTCATCGTCTCCAACGGAATTCTGCCCACGATAGCCGTAGGGCTAGTACTCTCCTCCTCAACATGTCGACCTATACTCCTCCTTGACTCCATACTCTCACTATTGGAAGAAGACAATGACACACTATCACTACTACTAAACATACCTTTTTTTTTCTGAAAATATGACGGCTGAAACTAGGTACTAGTCGAACAGGTATAACGCACGCAAGATCTCTAATTGTGAAATTCTCGGAAATGAACCAAAATCACATAAACCCATCGCGAAATCCACATTTATAAGTGTGAATCACAAACGATAAAACTTCTTCCCGCATAAATCACAGCCTATACCAATCGACACAATCACCCCAAAGGCCATGAGTATCAGAAACGACGGCGCAAAAACCCCTTTTGATTAGACCTCTGACACCCCTTCACCTGCTACCTACCTTTTCCCAACTTTAGCCTTAACAATGTTCATCACACTTAAAGGCTGGGGGACCGGTGTATCACACCTAGCCGGCCTTGCTGGCATATTCGCACATATCATCCTTCACCGACATACCTATGTTGGCAAAGGCTGGGGGACTGGTGTACCACACCTAGCCAATTCAACCAAGTAATAACAATAAATGTCCATCATATCTACACGCAAAGTTATTCAGGTAACTGGCCTAGGCTGACCTAATCCTAACTGGCCTAAACCAGTAACCTAAGACACTAAAACCAGCCTAGGACCGCGTATTAGCAATAGCGGCACGAGCCGCCAAAGAGGTAATCGGCCTATGCCGACCACCCTAGTATACTTAATGAAATCAAAGCTCATAATAGTCGAGACTAAGGGCTTGGGCTAAGGCCTTGGCCCACCTATGGCCCAAACCAGGGCCCAGCCCATGGAATGGTCAAACATAATTAATAATCTATAAATATACATGGACCCCACGAATTAAAGGTACGCATTCATTACTCCATTAATCACCTTATTTGACTTTTTGAGAGCTTTGGCTGACTTAAGCTTCGGAGTCCCTTCCGCAGGTAACCCCTCCCAGGTCTAAGCCGATATATGCCAAATGGGGAGAAGACAACCGAGGAGATAGCGGATATGGGTAAGGTGATACTTGTGTCTAACTGATCTTATTTGTTCTTTGTAGGAACAACAACACTTAAAGAGCAAAATGAAAGAAGAAACAATAAAAATGGAAAGCATAGAAGATGAACAATGGAAGAAGCACGCCACTCATAGGAGGGGATCAAAGCCAACCAAACCATAGTGATGAGTGATGGTGCCGCCACTTGGAAGCAAGATAAGGCAAAGGTGAGTTCACTTCTAGAAAGGAGAGCTCACGACAATGGTGATCGAATACACAAAGTTTATAACAAAATGATCAACCCTTTTACAAGACAAGGAGCACCCTTTAAATAGAAGTTCATAGGGGTCCTTTAGCAAATAAAAAAATGAAAAGGATTAACTAGCAAACCCTAAAAACCTAATGCTAGAGTGATTCTCGGCCAAGTGAAGGGAGGTGATTGGTGGATGCATTCCCATGAGGATTCTAGGCCAAAAGAGGAAGGAGACCAAGTAGCCTTCTAAGGAATAAACCAAAAAGGCAAAAGGAGACAAGGTACATGTCTACTTTTGCTTTTACTTTATGCTTTTTGCTTTCCTCTCTCTTCCACATCATCCATGTGCTCCAATCACCATGTGCCACCTAGCCATGCTCTACTTTCTTTTAATTACCTACAAAACAAGACAAACAAGGATTAGCTTGTTGGTTTAAGTTAATCTAATCTTTGTCAAAGTCAACAAGTCAACCAAAATAAGTCAACTAGAAACCAACTTAAGGAATTCAAACTAAAGTGATGCAACATAAAGATAAAGGTGATGGAATAGAAGACTCCCCTCTAGACATGCTTCTAGTGATCCTTCTTGAGGGAGCTTCTAAGGAGGTGGTATGGTTGGTCACGTCATCATCTAATGTTGGGGTTTATGATGTGAAAGGACTTGGGTTTGACTCCTATGTATGTCATTTGTGTGTTATTTTATATTCTTATTAATTTTAAGAATATGTTTGACTATGATGAGTGATAATATAATCCTATATTTATAAGAGTTATCAAGAAACATTAATTGGCTTGATGGTTGTGCATGTACATTGTAATTGGGAGGTTGTGGGGTCTGATGAGTGCGTATTTTTGCCATCATTTAATGTTTAATTATGGGTATTTAATTGAATTTGTCTACTTAAAGATTAATTTAATTGGGATTTCCTATAATTGGGTTTATTGAGCATGAGATGCAAAAACATGTTAAAAATAGCTTTTAGTTGCACAAATGTTCTTTGGATATTTTGAGGTGTGTTAGTGCAGCTGCAGCTAAGTTGAGCTCATGGAGGTGTGAAAATAAATTGTTTAAAGCTTCATGACACCTTAAAGATAAATCCAAGAATAAGAAATTATCAAAATCACAAACATCCAAGCCAAGCATTATATGAAGATAGCAAGAAAAGCTTGAAAAAGTGAAGAAGTTTGGCTAAGCCAAGAGGGAATGGGAATCAAAAATTAGACCTTGCGGTTTTCTTTATCTTTATGATAGAAGATAATTTGGGCAAAATATATCTTTAGATATTTAATTTGATATTTTTTAATAATTATATTATTTAATTATATCATAAAATATTAAAAGATAATAACTACCAAATCTTTCTAAATATGACAATATCTTCTTGAACCTTTTTAGTTCCACAACAAACAAATATATCTTGAAGATATTGAATTATTTAGAAGATAATTTCAGGAGATTGGTTGATTTGGAAAATTAATACAAATACTAATTGGTGATAATTTATCATATATATTTAATTAATTAATTTATGTAATTATATTAGATATTGATATTATAAACCAATTATATTTGTCAAATAGTCTATATCTCTCCAAATGTTTTTGAATATTTATCTTTATCTTTATTTTAAAAGATATTTGAGAGATTTTAGCAACAGAAAAGCTTAGTCCAAGTTTTATATAAAGAGACCAAGGGGGAGCAGAGAGGACAAGCTCAGGACTTCAGAGTTTTGGAACCCTTAGGGGGCCCTAATTTCATTTCCTTTTTCTCTCTATTCTTCTTTCTCTTTTTATTTTACTTTCGCATTCTATGGATTATTAAACTTCTTGGGTTGATTCCATTGTAATTTCATTATGAATTCTAAGGTTAGAATGAAATAATTTTTTTGTACTTTTTATTATTGTTGAGGTTTTCATTCATCTATGTCTTTTATCTTTAAATCACGTAAGAAGTAATGATTTTAAATCTATATGCATGTTGGTCGTATGAGTCTAAGGGTTTTTAAATTGAATTGAGACTTTACTTTGATTTTATTTAGAAACTTTCATATGATTAAATTAGTTTTTACCCATAACTGAAACTTTACTTTGGTTAAAGGTATTTACTCTAACTACAATTAATTGAGACTTTACTTTGATTAATTAAGCTTTTTATTTGGTGAGGAGATAAAAGAATAGACATGATTAGGCATAGTAAATTTGATTGAGACTGTACTTTGGTTGAATTTACTGTGGATAATCTAAAAGTTCTCACTTTTAATTGAGACTGTACTTTGGTTAAAAGTGAGAACGCCAACAAATTAATTAAGACTTTACATTGATTAATTTGTAAATCTATAACAATAATTAATTGAGCA
>Ga0214543_1002872_pt1 | contig 33876 bp, 22 predicted proteins | sample CNSS2metaG_FD_160094 | JGI IMG/M metagenome (GOLD analysis project Ga0214543, IMG submission 160094) | Root nodule microbial communities from cowpea collected in UCLA plant growth center, Los Angeles, California, USA - CNSS2 | ecosystem: Host-associated > Plants > Roots > Nodule | place: USA... | reverse complement strand
ATATATATATATATATATATATATATATATATATATATATTTTGGAGATTTATTAAATTTTTTAATTATAAGTAACATATTTTAAAAATTGATCAAAATTAAATTGTGTATTTTTTTTTATTTTATAAAACACAACATTTAATGTTAATAGATAAAAATAAATAAAAATATTTAGGTTTAATTTCTCTTTTGGTCCTTATTTTTGTCAAAACATTGACAATATAATTATATTAATTACATCAACAAAGCTTAAGAGTTTCAATTTTAATGCAAGAATCATTGATCCGTTTTAATAAATTTAAAGAAATTTATCCTAAAAGACCAAATTACATTAGTTTTTCAAAACATGAATTAAAAGAGTAATTAAACCAAATATTTATTAAGATAATTTTTATTTTCATTCTTATTGTGTTTTCTCATATGTTTTCTTTTTGTTTTTGAAGAAAATAAAAAGTTAGAAACAAACTCATTATTTTTGCTTTCATTTCTCATTTATCCTCTTCCTCTTTTGTCTCTTGTCTCACTTGATAATCAAAATATTATTTTTTTATCTCATCAGTTTTTTGTTCATTTTTGTATGAATATAAAAAAAAACTAATGTATCATGTGTTTTTTCATAACCGGTCTTTAATTGTGACTTGATTATAATATATTTTTCTTGTAATAATTACGTGTCTCAATTTTTTATTAGATTATGATAAATTATTTTTAAATATTATTTACAAAGAAAAAGTATATTGATAAAAAATAAAAGAATAAAAATTCATCGTTTAAAAGTGATAAAAAAAGAAACTATTAATGAAAACAATATAGATTTTACTTCTTCACATATTTTAAAGCATTATACTAATGATCAAATTATGTAGTAGAGAAGTCATTCTTTGAAGTATTATACTAATAATCAAATTTAATGATCTCAAAATTATATTACTTTGATCCTTCAAACATTTTTTTTCAATAAAATCCGCCAATATATATATATATATATATATATATATATATATATATATATATTTATATATATATATATACACACACATTGCTATCCAAATGATGAAACATTTTCCAATATAAATGATTATATTGTTGCTATGTATATAATCAGTAGTGAATCTATGTGTGACAAACACATTTTCTGATTTTGATAAGATTATTATTAAATATTTAAAAAATATATTTTGCTCTTCTTCTATTTATGTATTTGACTTTCTATTTCTTTTTCTCTTAATTTTTATTTTTACTTAAAAAGATTATTGGATTTAAACTCAAGTAATTTTTAATTGTTCCACTTATTTAAAACCGTGGAATCTTGGATCCACCACGCTTAATTAATGTTTTCACCATATTCAAAAGTGTGATGAAATCCACTTTTTCAAGTGCAAAACATATGTTTCTTTTTATCAAATTAACATGTGCAATGAAGAGAAAGAAGTTCAAGAGAAAGATGTTATTTAATAAGATGTCAAAATGGATCGATCTAGTTTGTTTTGGCCTAACTCAATTTTGATTCATCGAAAACAGGTCAGGTCGAGTTAGCCCAACATGTAAAAATAGGTTGGAAGGTTGAAACCGTCTTGCCTATGGGCAGGGTGGACTGGCTCGTCCCTTCCTTTTTTTTATTTCTTCTTTTTATGTATCTCTTTCATCAAATTCATCAAAAAAAAAATTCCAATCCATGCCAAAAACCCTAAACTTGAAAGTCATCACATTTCACAAACACAACCAAAAAATTCCAATTTGAAAAATTATCGAAACAACCAATCCACAACATCATTACCAAATTTACAATAACAACAAACAACAAAAAACTTGGTGCAAAGAAGAGAAACGAAAAAACCAAAAAACAAATAGGTTCACCATCGTGCACCACCTTCTTGCCGCCATGGAGACTCCCTCTTGTTGAGGACTCTTATAGTAATAAAAAGAACCTTAGGAACCTTAAATCAAAAGCTGGGACAAATGAATTTAATCAGAGAAATGAAATCGAAGGATCTAGGAACCTTAAATCATAAACTATGTTTCGTCGCTATGAGTGTCGCCATCGTGGGTGAGGTCACAACTGAGAATAGTGTTCGAAGTTGCGCTTGTACTGGGACAACCGCCGTAGGTGATGTCGTCGTGGGTTAGGACGCCGACGTGGTGAGGTTGTTGCCGGTGACGCTGCTGGAGTCACGCCCGTGAATATACCAAGGGAACAACCTATTCTGTGGAGCTTGAAGAATGAACGAAGAAAGAGAGGTAAAAAATTAGAAAAAGGAAAGGGTTACGGGTTATTGGCCAGTCGGGTTAGCCCATCTTATGGCCCTACAGGTTAGCGGGTCAGGTTCCTTCGAGTTAGCGGATTCAAATATGCAACCCGACCCGCCTTTTTTGGGTCGGGTTCGCGTGTAAGCCTAACGGGCTGAGCCTGATTTGACATCCCTACTATTTAAGCAAATTACTATAACTTATTTAGAAATTAAGTGAGTCAAATGCATTAAATAATACTAGCGTACACACAGGCGTTGTCACGCTTGTGTGTACGCATTTTTTAAATATGCGTGATATTATATTAGTAGATGATGATAATGTGATGTTTTAAAGTTAATATATAAAATAAAATTATATTTATTAAAAATAAAGTGAAATATATCAGTAAAGATGAGAAAATAACCGTTGATAAATAGAGAAAAAGAGAAGAAGCAGAGATAGACGAGTTTTTGAAAAAGCTTGTAAAAGTAACGGTCAATTTTCAAAAATTTAATAAATAATTATATTTTAAAGGGTATAATTGGTATTTTGAAATGTGGACACAAAACAGAGAATTCTCTTTATATATTGTTATAGATTTAATGTATAATGAAGTTATCCTATTGGACAAATATGATAAGCTGAAAAAATATTATAATATGCCTCAGAAATAGGAAAAAGTTCACAAAATATAGGCTTAAATACTGATTTGGTTCTAATACTCGTTCAGTTTTGTTTTTTTTAATTTGGTCATAATATTTTTTATTAATTTGGTCCTAATATTCGTCAATTTTGTTTAATTTTGTCCTTTTTGCTAACACCGTTAAAATAGTTAAAGAATTATGAATAATGACTTCCACATGTCATTTCATGTTTTTTTTTTTATTTTCTATTTTAAAAAAATGTCCACATGTCAAATAATTATCATGCCACGTGTCAAAGTTAGTTTTCTGTATTCAATTTGCTCTTGATATTCATTATTTTTGTTCAATTTGGTCCATTTTTTTAAAAAAAATTTAGCAATTTTTTCCTTTCCCAATTTCATACCAAATTTAATTTTTGGACCCTAAAGATTATAGAAAGTAATATAACTGATTAGTATAATGTTTATGTAATTTTTAATACTTTATGTGAATTTTAACCTTTTAAATTTGTAAAACAACAGTGTGATTCTCAACTTTTAACATTTTCATTCTAATTTTAAACCTTCTCTAACTCTAAACAAAAAATATTTAACAAAAATATGAATTTAAAAAAAATATCAGTATAACATTCATATATAAATTAAATTTGGTCTCAATTTGAAAAAAATACAAAATTGCTCAATTTAAAAAAAAAATTAAGACCAAATTGAACAAAAATAACAAATATTAAAACCAAATTGAATATAGAAAATTAATCCTGACACATGACATGATATTGATTTAACACGTGAACATTTTTTAAATTGTTGATTTGGTTCATTTTGGTTCCTTTATTATTTTTTGGTTCAATTTGGTCCTCTAATTCTTTAAAAATGTTCAATTTGGTCCCTGCCATTAAGTTGACATTAACACCATATCCGTACATGTCACGTGTCATGTTGTGGAATTTTGAATTTTTTTTTAAATTTTTATTAATTTTTTTGAAATTAAAAAAAAATAAACTACCACATGTCTCATGACACGTGCCAATTTAAGAATTTTTTATTTTTTATTTAAAAAAAGAAAATATTGTCACGTGGCAGGTCACAATTGTGTCACATGTCAAACTAACATTGGTTGTTTCAATTTAGTCTCTCTATTTGAAAATTTGATTCAATTTAGTCCCCCAATTTTTAAAATGATTCAATTTTGTCCTCTCCAATGTGAGATCAAACTAATAATTAAGCTTAATTACAACTTATATATTCATGTTAAAATAATATTTTATCATTTATACATCAAATTACTCCCTATATACTCATGTTATTTTATTTCTTACATTTTTTTCACGTGTAATTTTTCACACTTGAAATTTTGTACACATGTAAAAAAAAGAAAATATAATTTGAATAGTTAGGTGGAGTTATTTGATCTATAAATAGATTAAAATTTATTTTAACACGTATATATAAGTTGTAATTAAGCTTAATTACTAATTTGGTCTCAAATTATAGAGGACAAAATTGAATCATTTTAAAAAATTGGAGGACTAAATTGAATCAAAATTGTAAATAGAGGGACTAAATTGAAAACAATCAATGTTAGCTTCACACGTGGCACAATTGTGATCTACCACGTGATAGTATTTTTTTTAAATAAAAAATAAAAAATAAATAAATAATTCTTAAATTGACACGTGTCACAATCATAAAGTGACATGTGGCAGATTATTTAAAAAAAATCAGAAAATAAAAAAAAATTGAAAAAAATTGACAAATCCACAAAATGACACATGGCATGTACAGAGACGACGTTAACGTCAATTTAACGGCAGGGACCAATTGTAGCCAATATCTTATTATGAATAATTTTGACAACTTAAGGAGAAAAAAGGGCATTCACTTATAAAAGAGATGGTGTGATTTGATTCCATTTTTTGTTTGACCGATTTCGATAAAAAAATGGAATTGGAAAACCCCACGCGTGTTGAAGGTGAAATTTGTAAATAAAAGGATTAATTCCTTCTGTCGTGTATCCTCAATTAATGAAGCCTTATATGCTTGAATTTTAAGTTTGTAGTATTAAGCGAAAGGTTATACCTATACTTATGGGGTTAGGTCAACCCTAAATTACTAGTACTGATAGGCAACATTGGAAAAGAAGCATTACGCTTGGGAATCAAGGATACGAAAACGGACAAAATCGAACCTTTTAAAGAATTAGAAGATCAAATTGAACCAAAAAATAATAAGAAGACCAAAATGAACCAAATCAACAAATTAGGGGACCAAAATAATAATTAAGCTTTTTTTTAAATAAAAAAATTGAAAAAAAATTGAAAAAAAATTAAAAAAATTTTAAAAAATATTAGAAAAATCACAAAATGACATGTGACCGTCATCAACTATTTTAACGATATTATTAAAAAAATTAAATTAAACAAAATTAACAATATGACTAAATTAATATATATATATATATATATATATATATATATATATATATATATATATATATATATATAAAAAATATATCTAAAAAAAAAAAAATAAAAATTATATATATATATATATATATATATATATATATATATATATATATATATATATATATAAAAGAACTAAATCGTAAAAAATGAACGAATATTAGTAGGATCACATTAGCATTTAAACCTACAACATAAGATTTTATGAAATTTCAATCCTACACAACACGACATGGTGTGCTGTGGGTTTCTGCACACTCGTGCTGACACAGTACTTCTGATAAGAAAATTTGCGAAAAAAAGAAGAGTAATAGGGACAGTTGTGCTAGTACTTTTTTTATTTATTTCTAGCCATTGATGCCTGATGTTTTATCTTAGAAAAATATTAAATATGTTTTAATACTTTTAGTTTTTATTTTTTAATTAGCTTTCTAGAGGAAGATAAGGGTAAAGTAAAAAGGACGATGTTTTATCCTTGTATAGCTTTCGGAAACGTGGTTATGCAATTTATGTTTAGCGACACTTAAATCTTGAATATATAGAAGAAATATTACTTTTGTATTTATTTTTTGATAATATATATTAACAATATAAATTATTTGATAATAAATAAATTTTTATTAATATATATAAATATAATAAAAAAATTAAATTTTACATTTATACTTTTTATTAAAATATAATAGTTTCAAAACTTATATAAACTTATGATTCATGACATTCTATTAAAATCGAAATATAAATTCATAAATATATCAGAAGTAGTTCTAATCTTACAGTTTAAAGAGGTTGAGATTTGAATTCTAATTTGATTATATCAGATCAAGTTAGTGATGTAACATTTATTGTGGAAATAAAATATTTAAATTTATATCATAATTTATCATAACTTATCACACAAAAGTGAAATGTAAGACATATTATTAGTGAGAGAATTTTTAAGATATTTATTACAATACCATGAATTATGATTATTTTGTTTGATAAATATTTTAAATAATAAGCAAATTTCATTCATCAGACGATAAAAAATGAGTTTTTTTTAATATAATTTATAATTTTATCCTTAAAAATGACTTAGAAGATATATGAAAGGAAAAAAGAGTATTTAAATTGTCTTTAACTTTAAATCATGATTGGATATAACAGGAGTACATCATATTTAGCAAATTTAATGGACTAGTATAAAATAGGTTAACATTTATTGTGATTATGAAAACAATGAAAATGATAGTAATCGATCATGTTGATAGTTTTATCTAATAATGTTAATAAGCATGATATCGTAATTTGAATGTCAATATATTTTGTGTGTATCCGATGTCCAAAATATGTGGCATTTACTATTTTGAGAATTGTCTAACAAAGAAGGACTTCATATATTATCTCTACCATTTTTATTAAAAAAGAAAAAAAATACAAATAAAAACAGAAAGCAAGTAAAAATATATATCATGTAAAAGTTGTGTATGACATTATAGTCAAATAAATATACATGTCAATCATTCGGTTTGATTCACATGCACAAATTTTAATTATTTTTATGTTGATTAGAAAGGATAAATAAGCTTTGATGTAAGTGATGATAGAGTTGAATTATGAATGGAATACTAATGTGCACCATGTGTTCGAGGAGGTTACTAAGAATACTAGAATTTTAGAGGAAAAGATGACTTATGTGGGTGATCGAGGTTGTATCCAACTAAATTGAACATGTAAATGTAATACTCAGTAGTTAAACCAAGGTTGTCTACCAGTGACCAAACTTATCATTCAAAGCTTTCTAGATTGTCATTCAACACAAAGGGGGTTGGCAGATTCAAATGCTTACAATAGATTAAATGAAATGCAATAGTTATTAAAACGTACTGACTTCCTTAATTCAAATACAATTTCACTTATCATAGGCCACCAAATTAACGCCTATGCCTACTCTCAATCCACGAGACAATAACCCACTAAACAAAAATTACAATCCAGTTTCATTATGCAATTAAGCAATGCATACATCCATTCATGATAGTCAAACTAAATACATTAAGCATGAACATAACCCAACCCAAACATATGCAATTAATTTGTAAATTAAGCGTAAATAGATGAACCACATACATTCCGTGAATTTAAGATAAAGGACATGACAAATTTCACAAAACAAGCACAACTTCAAAGCTTAATTGCATTTTCATCAAGGAGTCAATACACAAATTTAGAAAGTCATGGGAATGGAACAATTAAACAATTCAAAACTAAAATGCACAAACTAGAACATTAAACCCTGACTTGGGTCTTTTTGAAATGCAAATTCAAGAGCAAATGATAATTCTAAAGCTTTAATAGAACAAAAATGGCTACTATGATATATAAACTGAAAACCCCATACATGGGTGTTGTTCTAAGTCAATACAATCAACAAAACGAAATACTGAAGCTAGCAAATGAGTTGAAAACATAAAACACACATTGGGTGTTGTCAATGGTGCATACAAATGCTAAAAACGAGTACTAAAACATGAAAAACAAAAGAGGCACCTCCATGGGTCACCAACCAAGCTCAAGAACGTGAAAATGGAAAATGGGGGAGAAAAGAGTGGCTTCCCATGAAGAATACCTAAAAACATGGCACATCACCAAAGTTGCTCATATATACAAAACTACCACTCAGAATTACAAAAATGCCACTATGGGCTGAAAATGATGGTCCAATGACGTGGACAGGCTAAATGACATGACACAAATGTGACAATGATGTGGAAATTCTTTCTTCATCTTAAGATTAGTGTCCAAGATTCAAAATTTGCTCCACAAAATTCCTAAAAATAATTAGAAAGAAAGATTAGACCAATTAATGTCAAATTACTCAAAATTCAGAAAAATGGCCCAATGAAGCCCAATTGAGGAAAATGCACTAACAAAAGACAATTAAGCACTAAACAAAACTCAAGATGGGCACAAAAAGGCAATGGAATAAGAAAAAATAATGACTCATCAGTGGGTGTAGCCATTGAACATGGACGATGGATGCTAGGACTTGAAGGAGCTTCGATTAAAGCTTGGAAATGGAAATGTTGCCACGCCACTTGAAGGTGTTCCAAGATGAGTGAGGATTGATTTGCGAAGAACACATGTTCCTCATCAAGCCACTCGAATCATCATTCAAGATAAGTGAAACCACCATCACACCACTCGTTTCATTTGCGAGATAAGTGAAATAACCATCGAGAAATGGAAGTGCACCATCACCATCACCACACCACTCATGAATGAGATAAGTGGATGAGTTGCCACTTGAAGTGCTTGTTCAAGATAAAACTCAAGCACCAAAATTTATGTTCATAGCATTTGCATGTATGTTTCAAATATGAAAAATACGATACAAGTGTAGCTCTCTCTATATAAGAGAGAAGTTGGATTCATCAAATAAGCTACAAGGATTTAAAGAAGAGTACACTACAAGTTATCACTAATGTGATATGGAAGCTATTTCTAATATTACATTTGACAAGCAAACTTCAAGGAATATGCAATCCAAGCTACTTCCTTCTCAAATGCAAGGTTTGTTTTCACAGATGCAATTCTCGCTGGGTGTAAATCAATAATCGTTGGGTATCATTACCATTTATTTCTTTAAAGGAATAGGAAATGTTGCTCTATGATTCAAGATCACATAAATGACCAACTAATATGATTCAAATACCATTCATTTAGATGCTCAAATTCAAACTTCTAACTACATATGATTTAAATTTCCATTTTCTCAAAATTGTGTCAAATATAAATTAAAATCTAGAACACTTTATACAAATCTACAATACCAATTCATAATAGAATAATGATGTTAAAGATACTCGACAAAAGAAAAATATCATTTGAACAATACATACACAAACACACAAAATGATAATTGTCTCCTTCCCTTACTTAATATTTTGAGTTATTGATCATGTAACATGTCCTCTAAGTTTTAATGTTTGTTTCTTTCAAGAGTGTTTGTACCCACCTTAGTGTAATATTCATATTTATAGAGTAATTTGTATCTCTTAATTTGAACTTTCTTTTTCAATTTGGTTCCAACTAGAATAGGATTTTAATGGTTAGTTTAGGAGATAATAAAAGGATAAATTAGCTAAGTACTTGTAAAAATGTAATTGCATAAGTTAAACCAGGAAGGTTTTTAATGGAGTAAAAGAGAATTTCTAATTTAAGCTTATTTGTTGCATGAAATTCATCATATCGTTGATAGTATCTGAGAGTAAGAGAATATCTTTGTTCTTATCTGAGTAAATGACTACATAAGAAAGAATATAAGTTTGTAGTCTTGTTATTCTATTTGTTAAGACTTTGATTAGTCATATAGTTAATTCTTGTTAAATAATACCCATTAAGACTTTGGTTAGTCCTACCAATTTGGAATAGTTAGATAAAAGAAACTTGGAACAACGACTGACTCTAGAAGGGTTAAATAGAGCTTTAGACTATTTTAATACAAAATTAAACTAATTTGTCTAATCAACAACGCATGTTGTCATTGGTAATGTGTGCTCATTAGATGTTACCTCAAATCAAATGAAATGTTGTCATGCATTAGGTGGTTGGGATGACTCGGAACATGTGTCATTTAATAAACATACATGTTACCATGCATGCAACACTTGCCAACCTCATTGAGAAGGCATGCTCAAAAGATGTGACTTTGGATGAGATGTAGTCCTGACATGCATTAGATGATCGGGGTGGCACAAGATACATGTCATCAAATAAACATGCACATTGCCACACATGTATCACTAGTCAACCACATTAGGAACAAGTACTAACCAGAGATGACGTTGGATCTATATGCTTAGTAGGGTTGGGCAAAACAATCCGAACTGCACTATTTTTAGATTGAACTGCACTATTTTTGAATTGAATTGCACCATTTTAAAACCGAATTGCACTAATTTTGAACTGAACTGCTCTATTTTTTAACCAAATTGTACTATTTTTGAACCGAATTGCACTAATTTTGAACCAAATTGTACTAATTTTGAACCAAATTGTACTAATTTTGAACCAAACTTCTCTATTTTTGAACCGGGTTGCACTATTTTTTAATCGAACTGTACTGTTTTTAAATTGAACTACACTATTTTTGAATTCAACTGCACTAATTTTGAATTGAACTACACTATTTTTTAACTGAACTGGTTGTGAACTGTTTTTGAATTTCTTAACTAAATTATTCTATTAAATATTGCATTCAATTAAAAAACTAGAAAAGGTAGTACTTACCTACTTCATTCATAATATATGTTTCTTACAAACTAAAAGAAAACAAAGACATAAAACTAAGTAGATAGAAAAATTTTGTCTCTACTCAAGAATACATCTTCAAATACAAAAAAAAAAACTAAGAAAACATAAAAATTAATACATCTTCAGATATAAGTTACATTATAAAATACAACTTATTAACACATCTTCAATCATCAATTGATAATCAAAATTGATAGCACTTGAAAGTCTCATTTTATCTTGGAAGGTTATCTTAAAAAAAATTCATATTTTTTAATCATTTCATTTATACGACTATTTTCCTTATTTTAGTTTTTGAACAAATCAATACAAGTTGTTGATTACAAATATAACTTTGATTTCGACATCTCTTGTGAAGATAATAATAGAAAACTCCACGAAATAACAAAGAAACTAATACTAATATTTTTTTATACAAATTTTACTATTTTTTACTTTTGTATTTTCTAAAATTATAATTACCAGTGTTTACTAATAGTGAAAGAAATATTTATAAAAAATGAAAAATATTAAGAATGAAATACAGTGATATATTTCTCTAATCATCCGTTATTTTTTTTTAGTTGATGGAATTGAAAAATATTTACCAAAAAATGAAAAAAATGGAATATGGTTGATGGAATTGAAAACTTGATGCTTATCTTATTTAGGCGTGTATGGGTTGGAGAGAAAAAGAAAGACGACATTATATACATTTCACTAATCACCCATATTTTTTTTGAATTGGAAAAAAGCAGTTTTGATTATATGTAGTTAACCGAACTACAATTGCATTAGTTCAATTTTTTAAAACTGATCTGTAATATAGTTCAGTTTAATTTTACTTTAAAACAATTTAGTAAATTTAGTATAGTTAACTGATACTTTGGTACAATTTAATTAACTTTGCTCACCCTAATGCTTAGGGTGGTTCATGACATGTGTTATCAAATAAACATGCAAACTACCATGAATGTAGCACTTGTCAACCTCATGAAAAATGAGTGTTGAGCATAGGTAACCTCGGAATTGTAATTCTAACACGCATCGGATGATTAGAGTGGATAAACATGCATGTTGTCCCACGTTATAATTTGACTACAAACATATACAAATATAAAATTTATTTACATATGTAAACATTACTATTATAAGCATAAATTATATAAAAAAAAAGTTTAAGAATGAACACAAAATTATTTTTTCAATTGATCAATATTTGTGTGTAATATTCATTATACACGACTCAATAATATCAATGATACGAAAAACTTTCCATTAAATTGTTCTTATAATTCTTTCTTTCCTCTACTTCTTCATAAATTTTTATTATTTATATATTTTCTTATTTATGTTTGCTTAACATATGCGTGCTTATAAATAATTATTTATACAAACATTTATTTTTTTAAAATTAATATATTACATAAACTTATTTTTTTTAAATTAATATGTTTTCCACAACTCAATAAATTCAATTATATCATACAGTTTTCATTATTTTCTTACAACTCTTTCTTTCCTTTTTTTCGTTCATTAAATATTTCTTATTACATATTTTCTAATTTTAATTTTTAAAAATATATCTATTTATAGAACTTTAATTATCTAATCTTTTTACTTATTTAAATTATTATATCCTACTCACTTACTTTTAAACTCAATCTCCTTTTCATTATTTTTAAAACAAAAAAAATACAAAAACCAACTCAAAGTCGAAGTTTGTCTTGAAACCAAAGAGAACAATGTATTATCCTTCGAGGAAAACGAAAAAAAAAAAAAAAAAAAAAAGAAAAAGACAAATTAAGTGAAAAATTCAGTAATGTGAACGAGCAAAGTCGGTGTCCCAGCCACGTGGCATTGATCTTGACGCTCTTCAAAAATATCGCACATTTTGTTCTGTCCTTCTCACTCGGCCCTCGTGTTCCCTTCTCTCTCACACACCCAAGCTTTAAAATTTCTTCTTCTCTCTCGAACCCCTTCCAACTGGGTCACAATAACTCGCTCCAACTCGCTTCAGAATCAGCATGAAGATTCAGTGTAACGTGTGCGAAGCTGCGGAGGCCAAGCTCCTCTGTTGCGCAGACGAAGCCGCACTCTGCTTGGAATGCGATGAAAAGGTTCACGCCGCAAACAAGCTCGCCACCAAGCACCAAAGGGTCCCTCTTTCTCTCTCTGCTTCCCACGTCCCAAAGTGTGACATATGTCAGGTATCTCATCTTCTTGCTTCTTAACTTTACTTTCATGGAAAACCCTTTTCAAATTTATAAACTTTAATACATCTTACAAAGTGGGTTTGTCGTTTTAGGTGTTCTAATTTGGTTTATGTAAGCAAAATCTTCAACCGTTTCTTTATTTGTTTTCAATGATTAATGTTTGGAATCGGTGAACTTAACCTTGCTGGATTTGTGGAAATACAGCTTGGGGGATGGTTGACAATCCTCTTATCAGTATTATTTGGGTCAAAACATGTTTTGTTCAATCAACGTATTTCAAAATGTCGGTTTTAGTGTATTTCAAAATGTCGGTTTTAGTTCTGACCAAAATTTATTATGTTTCTAGTTCTTATATTTACCAAGTGGATTTTGAGTTAGCTGGATGCTATCACTTATCTTTTAAAACTGCTATTAAACCATCCAGAAATATCTAACTCCACATTCAAGTAGTAGTTACCTAATAATTTCTAATTCCACTAAGTAAGTGAGTGCCCATAAATAGTTAATCCCATAAATAGCCAAGTGGGTGCAAACCCTGTTCAGGAGCAGTGCAAACAACGACCTCTCTAACACACTTGTTCATCAAAATTTATTGGAAAGTTCATATATTTACCAAGTGGATTTTAAGTTAGACTTAAAATTTTGCTTTTGTGATGCTATCACTTATCTTTTAGGGCTATCATGCCAAGTGTTATAAGAATGCTATTAAACCACCAGAAATATCAGAAATATCTAATTCCATATTCAAGTACAGTAAATACAGTAAACATTTACTTAAGTTCTTATTTTGATTTTAAGAGTTTGATACGGACTAATTTGGAATGTAAACTAATGAAATTTTAAGAGTCATATTACAATATGGTATTAGGAAGTCATATAATTATAGTATGAAATATTATGAGTATTAGAAATTTTTAGAGATTGTGAAAATATAAGAGATAAAATATATTATAGATGTAAGAAATATATTATAGGAGAAACTTCTTTTTTTTTTATTCATATACTTTTTTTTCTCTCTCTTTATATATAACAAAATGTAACGAAATATAAAACCAAATGATTTTCCGTGATTTTTTTTCTTTATATATAACAAAATGTAACGAAATATAAAACCAAATGATTTTCCGTGATTTTTTTCTACAAATAAAATCAAAAAATTATTGATCTGATAATTTTTTTTGCATATTAGATGTGATGTGAAATTAAATGAGTGGAAATTAATAAATTTTAAGAGTCATATTATAATATGGTAATAGGAAGTCATATAATTATAGTATGAAATATTATGAGTATTAAAAATTTATAGGGATTGTGAAAATATAAGAGATATAAAATATATTATAGATGTAAGAGATATGTTATAGGAGAAACTTATTTTTTTTTATTTTATTCATATACTCTTTTTTTTCTCTTTATATATAACAAAATGTAACAGAATATAAAACCAAATGATTTTTGGTGATTTTTTTTTTACAAATAAAGTCACAAAATTATTGATCTGAGAATTTTCTTTTTTCAAATACAAATTTAGATGGGATGCGAATTTAAATGAGTGCGGACTTAAAAAAATGTTTACTGTAGTTACCTAAAAATATCTAATTCCATTATGTGAGTGCCCATATATATTTAGTCCCATGCTCAGAGTTAGTGGGTGCAAACCCTGTTCAGGAGTAGTACAAACAACAATCACTCTAACACACTTTTCCTAGTACCCCTTGTTGTTATAAAAAATTATTAGAAAATTCATATATTTACGAAGTTGGTTTTGAGTTACTCTTAAAATTTACTTTCTGATACACTCACATCTTATCTTTTGTGGTTATCAAGTCAAGTGCCATAAGACTACTATTAGACCATCTACAAATAAATAAGTGGGTGCCCACAAATATCTAATGAAAAACTAGAGTAAGTGCAGACCCTGTTCCGGAGTAGTGCAAACAACAACCTCTCTAATACACATTCCTGATAACCCTTGTTGTTGATCAAAATTTATTGGAAACTACACAATCATGAACTGAGATCATTAAATATGAAGTGAGAAATATACAATTTTTGTGATTTTTAATAAATTACAGTCAATTATGAATAACGTTGTTAAATAGTGTTATGTTAAGTAGCATATCTTTTCTGGATAAATGCAGGGACTCAAAGTGTATTAAATACTGTTCACTTTGTGAGCCTTTATGCATTTGGTGACCCTTGATGTTGTTCAGCTTTAAATAGAGTTATTAACTTTCCGTCTTTTGATTGAGTTTATTAAGTGACTATTGTACACTTGTAGTGTGTTAGAAAACATTTTCAGATATGATAAACTTTTCATGGAAGATCAAGTCTCAAGAATGAATTTTTCTATGGAAGTTTGAAATTGTTTTCCTTGCCAAGTGCATATATCTTTGATTCCAAATTGGTATTTTGAGGATTTTATGATGACAAAGTTCCCTCTGTTGTTATAGAAATGGTTGGAATGTGGCATTTGTTTTGTTTTTTGTATATTTTCAGAATGTTGTCAAACCAAATTATTTGTGCTTTGAATCTGTGGTTGGCTATTTGGCATTGTTACCAAGACAAAATTTTCTTTGATTTGTTAGCTTTTCTGGTTCAGTCACATATGTATGATATGAGTCTTTTATTACTTTGGATTGCTTGTGATGCTGAAGTGTGGTATTCACCTTACAGGAAATGGTTGGTTATTTCTTCTGTTTAGAGGATCGGGCTTTGCTATGTAGGAATTGTGATGTATCTATTCACACTGCTAATGCCTGTGTCTCTGGTCACCAAAGGTTTTTGCTTACTGGTGTGAGAGTAGGCCTTGAAGCTACTGAGCGTGGTGCTTCATCGTCCTCTGTGAAGTCACAGTCTGGGGAGAAAACATCTGATGCTAAATCTTCATCTATCTCCAGAAACGTTACCTCCATGCCACAACCATCAAATTTTAATGAAATGTTGCCCTCCCAAATGGGAGGAGTTGAGGACTTTGCACCAAACAAGGTGTCTTATGGTGGTGGTTATACTGCTGGAAACATCTCACAATGGCCCATGGAAGAATTTCTCGGGTTAAATGAATTCAGTCAGTATTATAATTATATGGATGGATCATCTAAGGTACGCTTTTAGTTGCAATGTAGTCAATTCTTTGTTGTGTAGCTTCTATTCTTTTATCTATCAATGATGCATGGATACGATCATCAAATACATTTTTATTTGTGATGCATGGATACGATCATCAGATACATTTCAATTTATGATGCATGGATACGATACATATATTGAATACGCACATCTCACATCTGATATGGCGAGACATTTAATTTGAAAATCATAGTATACGATATATGATATATTTTGTATTGAAAAATAATAGGATACGATAAAATGTAATAAGTACCCACACTTCGGTGGGTAAATTCCATGTTAACATGTTTTCACAGTATCACTAAACAATGGACAAATAGGTCCCATAAATATATGAAAATTTATTGTGAGAAATAGAGTTTTTTCTTGGTTGAGAGCCTTAAAAGGCTTTATTTTGCAAAGTAAAAAAAATAAGTACACAAGAGATTCCTACTTTCTCACTGGAATCTGTCCAGTTTGTAACTAACCATAACAGATATCCTATTTAAAGAAGGTTGGGGGACCAACTTCTGTTATAAACTAACATCCAACATAGCCTCCAAAACAGAATCTAACACCCTGATAAGGAGTAGTCCTGTTTATTTTGAGTACCACAAAACATCTGATATTGTCAGGAAGACAATTTGAGGAAGTTAATATAGTTTAAAAGACATGCACTTGTGAAAGTCAGATGTATTCCAATGTTTTATTCATCAAACCTCTTTTCTTGTGCTTGTAATCTTAATCAGTTGTCTGTTCCTTTACCATGTATTACTTACTAGCTAGGGATGCATTGTTTCTACACCTATTAAATGAATACCTATTAAATACTTCATTGATAAGTATCGATAAAATATCATATATCGATGTATTGGACATGGATTCACTGACACAACATAAATTGAAGTATCATGCTTCATTTACCTAAACTAGTACCCAAGTTGATTTTGTAGTATTCATTTTCCATTTTGATGAGCTGATATACTTATTGATCCATTTTCCATTCTTGATCTCATCTCCTTGCAATGAAAATCTTTGCAGGCTGACAGTGGTAAACTTGGGGATTCTGATTCATCTGTTTTGAGGTCTAGTGAAGAGGAAATTGATGATGATGGCTTCTTGGGGCGTGTTCCAGATTCATCCTGGACAGTTCCTCAAATCCCTTCCCCTCCTACGGCTTCCGGATTACACTGCCCGGAACTCCGCCGATATACATCTGACAATGCTATGTTTGTTCCTGACATATGCTTTTCCGGTGAGCGGCGGCAGCCTCGCCGTGTTCTTCATCATTCTATACATTCAAAACGGCGGAGGAACCTATAATTTGGTCTCTGATCACAAGCTTGGTATGGTATGTTAAAAAAGATTGTTTTTAGCTGTTAGAGATGGAGTAAGCTTTTGAAGTTTTTATCCTTCTTTTAGAGCATTTGAAATTCATTTTGCAACATGTTTCTTCTATTCATGGCGGTCCTCAATTTCTTTATGGGAGTGAATCTCTGAACTCTCCATTTGACAAAGAAAGTAGTTGTTTGTAACTGCGTTTTAGAAGGCTTCTCATTCCAGTTTCATTATAGCTGCTTCTTGTAAGGGTGTTATTTGAAGTATTATTTGGATAAACCTTTTCTAAACTTTTTTTTTTTTGAAGAGAAAAGTAGTAAAGAAAATGGAATGATTTTTAGTAGTTAAATACGTTTTTTTCTCTCTAAAATATTATAAAAAATTATGTTTTGTCCTTAAACTAAATTATAATATATTTAGTTTTTGTATTTTGTGAGAGTATTGTAAAATATTATTCTCAAAGTTTCACATTCGACTATAATATATAATATAACTTACGATTTGTTGAAAATCATATTTTACATAATTTTTATTCATAATTTAGTTTATAAAAAAATAATTTTTCATAATAATTTAGAGATGAACAAATAATTTTTAAATTAAAACTACTTAATATGTTTTTAGTTTCTGAATTTTGATCTAAAAATAAAATTTGTCATTATTTAAATCATCAATATATTTTGGTTTTTAAATTTTGAAAATAAATAAATATTATTTTTTTAATTTAATTACAGTAATTTTTTTTAGGAGTTGAATGTATTTCGGCATATGTATGAACTGAAAATATGTCAAAATGAGGGAATGTGTCAAATGAGATAGTTCCATACTAATATAAAATGTGTTTGACATATATACAAAAATTAACGTATTTGAGATAAAAATTTATATTTATTTATTTTTAAAATTTAAAAATTAATATAAAAAAATTATATTTATTTATTTTTAAAGTTTAAAAATTAATATGTATTAAAATTTTGGAAATGAACGAATTTTAATTTTGAGACAAATTTTAGATTTAAAACATTCTTAACATAAGTTAAATTAGTATACATATAAGTCCAAAAAATAAAATATTAAGAATAAGTTAATTTTAATTTATTAGAGATTTTCACAAAGTACTCTTCAAAAAGCGTGTGTGTGTGTGTGTATAACATTGTCATTTTAGTATAATTATAAAAGAAGTTTCATATTATGAAAAAGTGAATAATAGAGCGGATAATAGATAAAAGAAAAGAGAGAATGAAAAATGAAAGAATATGGAGTAACTCGTCTGTGTATTATTATTGACAGGGAGAGTTCTATTTATAAATACAACATGTAATCCATAAAAAAAACAAATCAACTTAATTAATATAAATATTTACATAAAGAGTAATGAATTATATGAGTATCAATCATATAAGTAAATGTATCAAATTAATGGATAATCGTTAATTCATAACACTCTCCCTTGAGTGTCCATTGATAAAAGAATATGTCTCGTTAAAACCTTATTAGAAAAAACTTTTTAGGACAAAAAAAAAACTTAGTGAAGGAAAAAGAGTACAACATTCTGTATTCTTTAATACAATATTGTTCATCACATATTCTATGTCTCCTATGTCTCCTCCTCATGTAAACTTACATCATTAAGGTGACAGAGTCCGAACTTGTGAATCATTTGCTCAAAAGTTCTTCTTGGCAAAAACTTCATAAATAGACCTGCCATATTTTCACATGAATGAGTTTTTGGATATGTATACCATCCTTTCAATTGAACAACACACTATTGTCTTCATATATGGTTGTTGATTCCATCTTTGTTGGGAATAGTCACGAGTTTCTTGCACATGTTGAATTATAGACTTTAACCAAACATATTCACAACTTTCCTCGTAATTCTGTATGATTAGGCGATGTTGCTACAATGGTTTGTTTCATATATCTTCATGAAACTATTGTGCTACCACATGTGAACAAACATCTTATTTGTGATCAACCATTGTGACATTGTGAGAATATGTAAAATAACATGCATATACATAACCCATTGGTCTGAATCTAATAAGCTCATATTCGTAATACCCTTAAAGTAACGAAGTATATGTTTTACTCTAAATCATTTTTTCTTGTAGTTGAAGAAATATATCTTAGGCTTAACAAATTTACAGCAAATGCAATATCATACCAAGTATAATTAGCAAGATACATTAGTGTTTCTAGGACACTAAGATATGGTGCTTTTGGACCAAGAAGATCTTCATCATTTTCTTGAGGTCTAAGAAGAGCATTTATCAACATCTAACGACCTCACAACTATTAGAGTGCATAATGAATGTGACTTGTCCATTTAGAACATTTTACACACCTTAATTATATAAGCCTCTTGATGTATAAAAACATCTTTGTTTAAATACTCAATTTGTAATCTAAAAAAAAAATTATTTTTTCAAGATCTTTCATCTCAAATCCTTTCTTTAAGCAATCAATTGCCTTTGTAAGCTCATTAAGAGTTTCAACGATGTATATGTCATTTACATAAACAATAATTATGGAAAATTCATTCTCGAATTTTTTCATATAAATACAAGGAGAAATAGGGTCATTTTTATACCCTTCCTTTAACAAGTACTCACTAACACGATTATACCACATACGTCTTGATTGTTTCAATCCATAAAGGGACTTATTCAATTTTACTGAATAATCCTCTTTAAAATTTGCATTGTTAGGCAAATAAAATCCTTCAGGGATTTTCATATAAATATGATTCTCAAAAGAACCGTATGAATAGGTTGTAACATAATCCATTAGATGTAAATGTAAACCTTGTTGTACAACTAAGATAATCGAATATTGCAATGTTGTTGCATCCAATACTAGTGAATATGTTTTTTTACAAATCAATACAAGGTTTTGTGAACAACCTTGAGCAACCAATTGTGCTTTGTATCTAACAATTTCATAATTCTTAATTTGATTTTTGCACAAAAATCCATATGTACCCAATGGGTTTCGCAACTTCAGGTGTGCGAACTATACGTCCAAAAACCTTTCGTTTAGTAAGCAAATACAATTATGCTTCTTTGCATATTTTCATTTTGGCCAATCTTTTCTTCGCCAACAGTCTTCAATGATCATTGCTTATTGATCCTCATTGTCATTCGTAGCATTCATCGCTATGTTATAAGTAAAAGTTTCGTCAATGTTAACTTCATTTTGGTTCCATATTATATGATTGATGATATAATTTATTGAGATCTCATCATTTTCAACCATTTCAGGTACCTGAGGTTCTTCTTGAACTGAACCATTAACTATGTCAAATGAATCTTTTGGGATTTCAACCTTTTCGATTAGGTTATTTTGCATATTAGCCCCCTTTCTCATTCAAGAGTTTTTTATCTTTGGAACCAATAGGTCTACCACGCTTCAAACGTGTTCACATGAGTTTTTCAACCCTTTTTTTTTCGCATCATAATAACTAATCATGTCAAACAAGGCAATCATTTTGATTTGTAAACTTCTGGTTTACCATGACATGCATTTAAATTGTACTAATAAACTTGTAGTACAAACTATAAGAGAATGTTGATAATTTCTCCAATACACTTTCTTTTTCAACTCAATCATAGAGATATAAAGATATTTCATATCTTTTTCATTGTTTGTCTCAATATAATATCCATTTAGACAAATATCATTGAAACTTAATAAGTTTCTATTCAACTTCTTAGTAGAAGTATAATAGCTCTTCTAGAGTCTTCAAATATATTTATAGTACTATAAATAATACTAATATCGATGTGTCACATTATCAAACAAGAGAAAAATTTAACACTCGTTTTTCATATAAAATATCGATGCACTATCAATAAGGCACATATTTTTTGGTATTAGTGCAAACATTCATTTTTCATATAAACGTAAATATCAATATGAGATTTTTTTAACACTCTCATAATCAATGAGGTGATCAATACTTCCATTTGCTTTAGCAAAGAAAATAACAATATCAAGATGAGTAGCATCCATATGGCCATAATCAGAATCACCATCTTCCTAAGCAAAGTGTGTTTCCATGTTCTTTTCATTATTTGTAAGATGCTTTGGTGTACAATAAGTATAACTCAAATGGCCTTTACCGTCGTAATGATAATATATACTTTCATCTTTTTGTCAATATTTTCACATTTTCCTTTTCCTTTTTTCACATTATTGTGCCACTTTTGGTGACAAAATGTGTCTTTGAAATTTTCTTTATAACCATGTCCAAAATCAAGATCATGATCACGATCATGAAAATATAAATCAAATGTTGTTGCATTCACTTCTGGGAATGGAGCAGAACCAATTTGGATAGGTTTCATGATTTTTTATCAAAAGCTCATTGCTTTGTTCAGCCATACAAAGGCATGAAATAAATTCATAATATTGACTGTTACATTCACTTCTGGGAATGGAACAAATTAGGCGGATCTCATGATTTTTCATCAAAAGCTTTATTGTTTTGTCCAGCCAGCCATACATAGACATGAAATAAATCCATAATATTTGTGAATCCTTTTTCACAATATTTTTGTCGCATGAGCAAATTAGTTGCTTAGATGCTTTATTTCTTTATTTAATGGTATCCCAATATCCATTGCATCTAAATGTATTTCAACATTTAAAATACAATATAAGGAATTCTTCCTTGCAATATCAAACGTCACAAATCCAAATTTTGCAACGTTTCGTGTGTTTAGAACTAACACATAAAATAATAATAATAATAATCAAAATAATAATATTAATAATAATAATCACCGTCATAATAAAAATAAATAATAAGACGGAGATGAAAATTGATAAAGTCAAACAATTCTTATCACAAGAGGAAGAATATAAGGTAAAATTATAAATTGAGAAAAGATTAGAAAGAGCCTGGATTGAGACATGCATAGCACTGTCGTTAGAGAGAAACAAATTTCACTAGTCCTCAATTGGTTGGAGCTTCGTGCTGATAACGTGTTATGAAATAAAGTGAATAATAGAGCGAATAATAAATAAAAGAGAAGAGAAAAAACGATAGAGAATGGAGAATGAGAGAATAGGGAGTAACTCATTTGTGTATTATTATTGATAGGGAGAGGAGTCCTATTTATAGATACAACATGTAATCCATAAAGAAAACAAATCAACCTCCTGGTTAATACAAATATTTAAATAAAGAGTAAAGTAATGAATCATATGAGTATTAATCATATAAATCATATAAATAAATTTATCAAATTAATGGACAATCATTAATTCATAATACTTCCAAATTCCGAATTTAAAAGAAGTTACTTAATTTGCCTTTGTTAAAAGAGATCGGTTACGGTTAAAGTAAAAGTTAGTTATTGTAATTTCTCTTTAAGAATTATAACATTGTATCGTGTCATTATTTTTAATTTAGTTATTGAATTCATCGACTTATTTTCATTTTGGTATCTAAAAGTAGTTTCGAATTTGCAGTTCAGTCCTACATTACACAAAGTTATTACCAAATATATTGTCATTTTTCTATTCTATTTATAATTTTTCCAATCACACTTTCTCATGTTTTTTTTCACATATAATATATTAAGTCCAATATTTAACATTTAATAAGTACAATTTCATGTTGTGTTGAACGCTAGTTGCATAGTTCAAGTTTTTTTTGGTTAAATTATTTTTGAGATTTCCAAATTTTGTAATGAAATTTTAAGTAGGTTTCTTTATTTTTATTTGATTTAATTGGGTCCTCATTTTGAAAAATTCATTGCAATTGAATTATAGTACTCTAATTGTGTTAATTATGTGTCACATATCAGCATATGATTTTTTTATTTTTTTGTAATTTTTTAAAAAAAATAAAAATTGTCACGTGTCAATTTAATATTGTGCCATGTGACAGAGACATTGTCACATCACATGTAACTATTGAATGTGAAAAGTCTCAATGCAGTTTCTCTATTTGTTATTTTGTCTTAATTTGTCTCAATTTTTCTAAAACTGAATCAATTTCATTTTTATATCAAATTTGATTTTTATATACATTTTGCAATGGTACTTTTATAATAATTGATATTTTTAACAAAATTAAGTTTATTTAAATGTATATTTTGCATTGAACTTTATTTAAATATTGTTTCAAATATTTGTATATCAATAATTTATAGACAAATGTTAGAGTTGGTTTAAAAATAACAACCTTATAAATTGAATTATAAAATTTTAAATAAATATATTTATTTTAAATTGTTATAAAATTGTTTTAAAATTTTATATTTAAATTTATAAAGTTTTGTTTTTAAAACAACTCTAACATTTATCTATAAATTATAAATATATAAATATTTAAAACAAAATTTAAATAAATATATTTATTTTAAATTGTTATAAAATTTTCTTAAAATTTTATATTTGAATTTGTAAAGTTTATTTTTAAAGCATCTTTAACATTAAATAAATTATAGATATATAAATATTTAAAACAAAACTTGAATAAATATATTTATTTTAAATTGTTATAAAATTATTTTAAAATTTTATATTTGAGTTTATAAAATTTTTATTTTTAAAGGAACTCTAACATTTAAATATCAATTATATTCTTATTTTTTATTTTTTTACTAAATAAATATAGAAAGATGAATGACATGATATTGTTTGCTTCGTGTATATTGTTTGCTGTCTCTATGAAATGATTATATTTTACGTAATTAAATTAAAAATTTTAAAAATATCGTACGAAAAATTTAAACTCATTCATGAATATATCTACAACAATAATAAAGAAGATTTCTTCTTTTGTATCTTTTTTTTTTTAATTTCTATTTCACCATTTTAATATAATAAATTTTTTATTATTTTTAAAATAATTTAATATGTAACCGTCCTTTTAGAGCTTGTTTTTCTTACAACAATATTATTTTATTATTGTTTTTTTTCATGAAATTGTCTTATCTTATTTATTATCTTTACTTTCACACTCACTTTGTTGATATTATTTATCTTCATTGATTTAAAAAAAAGGACATTTTTCATTATTCCTTTTCATTAATTTTCTGTGCGCATCTTCTTTATGGTTGTTTTATGATAGGTTCTATTAAGGAGGGAGAGAATTGTGCGATAAGGGTTTTTTTTTTATTGTTACGGTTTGTTTATTATTTGTATAAATTTAATAAGTTTTATAGGAAATTATGAGTGAGAGAAGAAAACGCAGGACTGAATTAATGTGCAATTTGCAGTGTTCGCACAGTTTGGACGCAGAAGCAAGGATCGCACAATTTTATAGGATTGGTTTCTAAAATTTTACTTATGAATTTTTTCATTTTCATTATAAATATTTTTATAAGTTTACGACATATTTATCAATGACACGAACCAAGCAAATTACACGCAAATAAAATTACACGCAAATAAAATTACACGCAAATCCTAGGAAGCAACTGGCCATGAAGGCAGTCAGAGAATCCGCTCCGGCAACAAGCAAACTACAACATAATTATTTTTCACTATAAATATTTTTCATTTTTAATCACTTTATAGGTTTACTAGATTAATATTTACAATTCTTAATTACACATCGATATTTATAATCTTTAATCATTTTATAGGTTTACCTGATAAATATTTTAAATTTTTAATAATTTTACAAGTTTACAACATAAATATTTTTTATTATAAGTGTTTCAAAATTTTCATTATAAGTGCTTTTAATTTTAATCACTTTATAAGTTTATAAGATTAATATTTATAATTTTTAATTATACATTAATGTTTTTAATTTTTAATCATTTTATAAGTTTACTCGATAAGTATTTCTATTTTATTAATAATTTTATAAATTTATTACATAAATATTTTTTATTATAAGTTTTTTAAATTTTACTTTATTTTTTATCATATAGTGCAATATTTTTTATTATAAGTATTTGTAATTTTTATCACTTTATAAGTTTACAACATTAATCTCTTTAATTTTTAATTATACATCAATATTTTAAAATTTTAATCATTTTATAAGTTTACTTGATAAGTATTTCTAATTTCTAATTAATTTATAAGTTTACAACATAAGTTTTTTTCTCCATAACTGTTTACAACTTTAAATTATTTAATAACTTTACAATAAACATATTTTTCATTATAAGTTTCAAAGTTTATAACATGAATATTTTTCGTTCAAAATACTTTTAATTTTTTTCTTAATTTATAAGTTTACATGAATTTTTTTCATAAATATTTTTCATTATAACTATTTTTAATTTTTAAACACTTTATAAGTTTACAAGATTAATATTTTTTATTTTTAATTACACAACAATGTTTTTAATTTTTAATCATTTTACAAGTTTACAACATTTATACACAACATCACTTTATTTTATCATTACAATTCAATGTTTTTGTTAGAACTTAGCAATTTTTTATTCAGTGTTTTGTTAGAACTTAGTAATTTTTTTTTTCAGTAACTTACTAACCAATTTGTCATCATCTGCATTTGTTGCTCTTCATTGTTACATTAAATCAAATCTTGTAATCTTTCTACTCACACATTTAGGTACTTCTTCCTATATCATTATCTTCTTTTAGTTTTATCTGTTGTATATATTATGTACTACTTTCATTGTCCTTCTTTTCATTCATTACTTTCTTCCAAGTAATACATTTTAAAATTTATATTAATTTTGGATTTATTATTTATTGTTTTTGGTTTAAATAGACAACATACCAAAATGGAAAATATTCCTTCTAACAAATCAACATCAGAACAACAAAGACAAAGATGGAGAATAAATGCTGCAAATAGAAGACGTAGAATGACCCCCCAAGAAAGACTTATTGAAAAATCTAAAAGAAGGAAAAATAATCCTGAAAACACCATCAACATTGTCCAAATGCCAAACAGAGCTCTCCGATTGAGAATGACATCTATTCGACAAATGGCTCAGTCAGTAACTGATGCAGGTAACATAACATTTTTGCTCATCATTATTGTATGTCATTGACCGAGAATGTCCTTCTGAGTACCCTCACATTCTTTTTTGTTATTTCCTATAAACTATATATTTGATTTAAATAAAATTTAACTTATTTTTTAAATATTAGGTTATGGTTTGGTCCCAAAAAGGTTTGCAGGATGTAATGATAATGAAGTAAGACCAAGTAATACACACATTACTGACACTCAACATGGTAGTCAATTTTATTCACCAATATTTAATTCATGTTATTTACTTACCATTTGATAAACCCTAGACAAGGAATAATGTTAGCTTAAGTGGTTGAGAGCACTTGATTATGTCGAGTATGCTTATTTAATTTTATTTATTTTACAATTATATTGTGAATGCAGGAGCATGACTTAAGGTGGTATGTACGTAAGAATTAACATGAATCATGTGATAACTTGTTGGTTCTACATAGACTTGGTGGGTGGAAGGGTGTGAGTTTGAACCTTAGTTGGCATAAGTTATATTTTTTTATGTTTAATGTTTTGCTAAAGAAGGAAAAGCTAGAAACTCTAGAGCTCCTCTAAGAAAACATAGAGGTTGTTGGAGAAGTAAAAACACTAGTTAATAGCCACAAACCTTTGTTATTAATTAAATTTCATTTTGGTATTTTTTTATTTATTCATTTTGGGGCTGGAAATTGAGAGGGAGAAAAGAGTGAGTTTGAAAGCAAACAGTCTTAGTGTGTGGCAGCAAGGGAAGGCAGAGAGAAACGAAATTTGCAATTTAGGGAGAGAAAGGGGGTGCTGGAAAGGAGCTTTTGAGTAGGAGCAAGAGTTGAAGCTTTCGGGGACGAGAAGAGATCATTGGGAATGCACTAGGAGCAAGGAAACCGGGTAAAGGGAGCTGTCCATGCTTGTTTAATCGTGTTTTTTTTTTATTATTCTGGAATGATTCCATGGCTGGAATGTTGAGTTTCCTTCCATTTCACGTGAATTTTCGTAAATTTTGGGTATCTGCCCAGAAACCGCCTAGCGGCTCAAAATGCTCTGCCAGGCGACACAGCCATTCTTAATAATCTCTGAGTTCTGTGATGAATCGCCTGGCGGCAATAAGGAACCGCCAGGCGACACACACTGGAATTGCATAATTTGATGCGTTTTTGATGTTTTTGTGATATGTTTGGCATTCTGCAATTATACAATATCGATAATAGGTTTCTTGGCATGATTGGATGATGATGAAATTGTGGGTGGTGATGTGATAAATTTAGGGTTGTGTACAAATGCATGATTACTATACGTTATGTTTGATTGTTAATTGTAAAGTATAGGAATCGACAATTTGTTATTGGAGGCCTCAATTAGATTGTATAGAATGGTCAGTGCGTATTAAATATGTGAATGCATATGGTTGAATCTTTGATGGAATATTGATTTTGGAATTTAGGGCATATTAGGGTTTTTCTGTAGGGGCGAGGAAATCTAGATGTTCCCAGATTCCTGATGCATCGCTCGACGGTATACAATATGCCGCCAGGCGATACCGAGATGCCAGTAGTGGTTTGGCTTGCTCAGTGGGAAACAAATTAAATTTATGGGCGTTATGGATGACTGTTAGTATGAAAATGAGGGTGATTATATGATGTAAGAGTTATAAAATGGGATGTGTAGATGTATGAACTATAGTTAAAGAGTCATGAGAAAACTTGAAATGAGTATTACAATAAGATAGACTTTGTGTGGTTTCATGTATGTTTAGATTGCTGGTATAAGATTGTGCCTAGTTGGAGTGTTGTTATTTAACTGCTTAAAGTGACGTATTAGTGTTGATGTTGAGTATCCTTAATAAACTGTTATGTTGGGATTATGTGATATGACAATAGTGTTCCCGTAAGGAGGTGGTGTAATGGTATTATTAGAATACTGGTTGTTAGTGTCACATGCATAAATAGATGATTGATCATTCTGTGCTTTAACTCCAACTTAAATACATGTGTACTTGCTTTGGTTGATGTTTGAGAGGTTATCATAATGATTTGATGATTGAAGTGTTGTAAATACTTCAATATGGTGATCTGAATGTATGACTGAATGATTGGATGTGTTTGGAAACCCTTGGAAGTGTCTAAACCAGTAGAAGATTGTTTTTACTGGTGTGGCGCCTGGCGGTAGGAGAAGCTCCGCTAGGCGATAAGCCACGAATAGAGGAATCACTGGGAGAGTGGCGCCTGGCGGTAGAGAGACACTGCCAGGCGGTCTGGAGCCTGTTCGCCTAGCGGCGCTTGGGAAGCGCCAGGCGATGGCGCAGGGACAGGGGTCCGTTGTAGATGGATTTGCATGGATGATCTTGATGGCTTGGTCATGGATATGCTGGATTAGTTACGAGCGGGGAGGTTCGTAACGGTGATTTGAGATGCATGATTGATGCGAGCGGGGAGGTCTGTATCTGTTGTACTCTTGTGTGGGAATACAAGCAAGGAGGTTCGTATGTTCCGTGCTCACACTTGAGGCTACTATGAGCGGGGAGGTTCATAGTAGGTGTTCACACATGTTGGACTACGAGCGAGCAGATTCGTAGAGTTGGACTACGAGCGAGCAGATTCGTAGAGTTGGACTACGGGCGGGGAGGTCCGTAGAGTTGGACCACGAGCGGGTAGATTTGTGGGAGCATGATAATTCCTAAGGACCAAGGTGGAGAATGGCTCTTTCTCATATAGGTTATGAGATTGGGGTATAATGTTCTAAAGAAGTCAATAAACTAAAAATTGGATTAGATTGGGTGAGGCTTAATGTTTATTATTTTATTATTTATCTTATTTTTCTTTCTCAGCTCACCCTTCTTGTTTGTATGTTTGTGTTTGGTGATGATCACGTAACTTGTTATGTGGGAGCAGATGTGAATTCAGGTGAGAACACTGATGCATAGTGACAGAGCGGGGCAGACGATGGGAGATTTTTCGCCATATTTTATTTCCATGCATTTTGTAACAAACTTTATGATGCTTTTCACTATTATGAACATGTAATAAAGATGGAGTAGTGTGATTGGATTATCGTGAGAAAAGTTTTAAATTTTCCCGCGCTTGGGAAACTTTATATAATGTTTTAATTCCAAAAGAAATGTTATGATTCATGCTTATCTAGTAATATCCAACTGGGGTGTCACACTTCATGCTTTCACATAACAGGTTATACTCATGAACGACAAAGGTTTGAAGAATATAATGTATATGAAACATTGCCAAGTACTCCACCTGTTAGTAACATAGATTGTGGTCAGTACACTATATCTAATAATATTAAAAGTACTTTATAAATAATTACATTTACTTATGCTTAAACAAAAAATTTATATCTAACTCTATACAAAAAAGTAGAATACAACTTCTTTGTTTAGGTTTAAACCCACCTCATCACTACTGTATGTCATTAGCTGAGAAAATCCTTCCGAGTATGCTTACATTCTTTTTAGTTCTTTCCTGCAAAGTATATATTTGATTCAAATAAAATTTATCTTATTTTTTAAATATTAGGTTATGGTTTTGCCCCACAAAGGTTTCCAAGACGTAATGATAATGAAACAGGACCAAGTAATACACACATTATTGACACTGAACATGGTTAGTCAACTTTATTCATCAATAGTTAATCCATGTTATTTACTTTCCATTTCACAAAATATCTTTATTTATTATTCTACGATGCGTAATTATGATTTTGATATAATTTATTACGATGTTGAATAATAAAACACCTTTAAGTTGTCATTAATTTTCGCAGTTAGTTCCTTTTTTTCTTTTTTCTCTGTGTATCAAGATATGATTACACTTTTTTACCATCTATCATGGTTTTTAATTTGCTCTTTATTTATTACAATGATCTTGGTTATTTATTATGCACTTTTTTACATTGATTTAACACCACACATGTTATGGATTTCCTACACAAAGATTGGAAGGATGTAATGATAATGAAACATGACAAAGTAATACACACGTCAGTATCATTCAACATGGTTAGTAAACTATTTTCATCAATAGTTAATACTCATTTTGGTACCATTGAACCTGATTTGTATCTTTTTCCTACCATAATTAATACATGTTGTGCTTTAATAATGCACTTTTAATACTTCTACAATTTATAATACTACATTATTTATTATTCTTCCAATTTATCACAATAATGTAGATATGCTACATACATTCCCCCGAACACATAATAATGCTAGACAATTTTCAAATACGGTTCTAATGCTCAAATTTCAATTGCCTACACCAACTACATGTCCACATTGTCATGCACGATTATTTTATCATGAATCAAGCGAGCAAATATTTCCACGTGTTCGTCCTCCACATGAGTTGCTTCAAATATTTTCAAGCCAAACATTTGAAAGTAGAAATTTTAGAGAGCATATAAGAAGTTACAATCATGTTTTTTCATTCAGTTCTCTTGTTGTTCATATGGATTAAACTATAGTAGCAAATGGTCGTGGTATATATAGTTTTTGTGCTCAAGGTGCAATCTATCACAGGGTAGGAAGATTTTATCCAAATGATGGGTCCAGACCCCGATTTTTGCAGTTGTACATTTATGACATTGAATATGAATTACAAAATAGGATGTTGGAAAACCCTCAACTTCATCAAACTATTGTTCATAAATTGCAACAAATATTACACCGGTGCAATCCTTTTGTGCATGTATTTCGACAACTTGCTCAAGAACCAAATATTCAGATATGTTCTTTACTCATTAAAAAACGTCATGCGAATCAACCACAATATAATCTTCCAACTACATCTCAAGTAGCAGCTGTTATTGTTACTGCAGACAAAACATTAATGGCACGTGGCCGAGATATTAAAGTTGCAGGTCATGATGGAAATTTAATAAACATACAAGAGACCGTAGGATATTATGACCTTTTACAATATCCTTTATTATTTCCATTTGGAACATATGGTTTTGACACCAATACAAAAAATCATAATGGCCAAAGTATCTCTTGCCGAGAATATTATAGTTTCATGCTTCAGGTAACTTCTATCATAATTACCTATGTTTCATCAAATTACTTAGTATGAAGAAGGCTAACATATTTTTAGAAACACGTGATTATTTAATGTAGATTCGTCCAAACTACCAGTCTATAATATTACAAGCAGAATGACTTTTTCAACAATATATTGTAGATAATTACGTTACGATTGAGATCGGGAGGTTATGATGGATTCCAAATCATCAAAACAACATTCGTGCTGAAGTGTACCAAGGTTTGCAAGATGCTTTGCATGAAGGACAAACTCACGTAGATAAATATATTTAAAACAACATTTATTACATCTAAATATATTATCATTCACTCTTTCATTTCTTTGAAGATATTGTTGGAAAGAGGACAATATTACAATCGTCATTTATTGGTAGTCGTCGTGACTTGACACAAGGATATCAATATGGTATGACAATTATTGTTAACAATGGAAAACCTGATATTTTCCTTACAATGACATGCAATCCATCTTGGAGTGAAATTTCTTCTGAACTACAAAATCAACAAACTCCACAAGATCGCCCTGACTTGCTCACACAAATCTTTCAAGCAAAATTTGAGCAATTGAAGGAAGATGTTGTTAATAAAGGAGTCCTCGAAAAAGTTATTAGTTATATGTATGTTACTGAATTTCAAAAACGTGGGTTATCACATATACATATGCTATTGATCTTAGATAATATGATAAGTTACGTGATCCACAAGATTATGATAACATTGTCAGGGCAGAAATACCAAATAAGGAAGAAGAACCACAATTGCATGAAGTTGTGTTGAAACACATGATACATGGTCCTTGCAGAACTCTCAATCCTAGATCACCATGTATGAAGAGATTTCCCAAAAATTTCTTGGAAGAAACACAACAAGGTAATGATTCATATCCTCAATACAAAAGACATTTTGATGAACCAATTTCAATAAATAGAAATGTGACTGTTGACAATAGATAGGTGGTTCCTTATAACCCTTGGTTACTCTTAAAATACGATTGTGATATAAATGTTGAGGTCTGCAGCAACATCAAAAGTATTAAATATTTGTATAAGCATGTTTACAAAGGACCAAATCGAGTAGCAATGGAGATTCATAAAGGACCTATTATAGATGAAGTCTAGCAATATCTCGATGCTAGATGGATTTGTGCTCCCGAGACTTTATGGAAAATATTCAAATTTACAATTTTATCGGATGAATCCAACTGTTGAAAGATTGCAAGTTCATATACCAAATCGACAACAAGTGCGATTTTATAAGCACCAAAACATCAATATTTAGCTCATTAACCTCAAATCTTGATCAAAGTATTAAATATTAGTTGATACACAATCTTACGAATTAGTAATTTACTGCTTTCCTTTTCAACCAATCTACGTATACCATCATAAATTATTATCAATTATTCTTAATATTATACATATAGATACATAAAAAAGTGAACACACAGACGCGACAACGCCGGTGTTTTCGCTAGTCTATTTAAATATAATACATTATACTATTATTTATTTTTATTCATCCATTTATAAGATACAACTTCATTAATTTCACTTTTCTTTTATAAGATAAAACTGTTTCATTTAATTTTTTTAATAAATAAGCATTAAAAAAATTATGTGTATTATTGATATTTTATTGGGACACATTTATTTAATTCTTTTATTTTTTATTATTTTTAAGCACTTTTATATATTAGTGTGTATGTTTATCATGACATTATTATATATTTTTTATCATTATACCTGAAGATATTCTAGCTATTATATTGATTAGCCATTGTATAATAAACACACTTAGTCCATATAAGGAATTAATTATGAAACTTCCCCTTAAAATGAGTATGAAAAAGATTAGCAGAAGTACCTTTTAATCAATGTGACTATTTTTATGGGTGAAACAGAACAATGAGACATGATTTGTGTCCTAATTTAAGTAGCTAAATGAATTACTTTTTTAACTTTCAACTAATTTTACTAAATATATAATAGTAAGTGTATTTGATGTAGTGCTTGGTGTAATATTTTAATCCTCTGGAAAAGTTTGATTATTGAAAAATTTTAGTGTAATTTTTATAAAAAAGGAACTTATTAAAATATTTTAGATTTGACACATTATGAATCTAAAGATACGCTTTTTGCAGTCTTTTATAACAGAAATAACAATTTATGATGTGACAATTCATTTTTTAAATAAATATATTACAATGTTTACTTTACAAAAATACATTATAATTAGATGGGTTCCTAGAAAATCAAATGTTAAGCAAAAAGAACTCTTGGCAAAGATCTAATTTCTCCTTTCTCTCTAATTATACATTGCATATTTAAGATTGTTTTATTTTAACTAATAATAGCATAGTGTTTCCATAATTAACTTTACATTCGACACAGTTAATTATAAAAAGAAAATTATAAAATTACACAATAATTTCAAATTTTAAATTTCACTTTATATTTGTTATTTAAAATTAACATTTTAAAATGAAACTAGTAATTAGTTACTAACCCATTTATATATTTTATTAAAAACATTTATATTATAAAATTAAGAAAGGATAATCATGTTATTAAACTTTTTTTATGTCAGTATTATAT
>Ga0214543_1002870_pt1 | contig 33897 bp, 10 predicted proteins | sample CNSS2metaG_FD_160094 | JGI IMG/M metagenome (GOLD analysis project Ga0214543, IMG submission 160094) | Root nodule microbial communities from cowpea collected in UCLA plant growth center, Los Angeles, California, USA - CNSS2 | ecosystem: Host-associated > Plants > Roots > Nodule | place: USA... | reverse complement strand
TGAAAAAAAAAAAAGTGAAAGAAAAACCCAACACAGAAAAAAAAAGTGTAAAGGTGAAAAATTTTAAAAAAATATAAAGATAAAATTGTAATTGGACTGGTCAATATATACAACCACAACACTCACTCCAAATATGTTTTTAATTATTAAGTAAAACTTAGTATTAATTTGAAAAATAGTCAATCAACATAATCAAACAAAGGTTTAATTGGCTTAGTTATTCTTTTGCACGTATTCTCGAAACTAGTATATTCATTGGAATTCCCGATAACATATTAAAAGATTATTTATTTTTCAAATTAATACTAAGTTTTACTTAACAATTAAAAACACAATGAAAATAGGGTGTTATTAACATTAATTTTATAAAAAGGGAAATTCATCAACTATATCTTAATATTATTTTCCTATAAATCTCGTTAGGTTAAATAAAATTAGTTTTTTTTTTTTTTTGTGATACACTAGAATATGTACCCGTACGAGATTTTTAAAATTAAAATATATTTATTGTATTAATTTGACTTTATAAAATTATAATTAAATAATAATATTGTGATTGCTTTAATAGTGAAAAATGTATTGGAGTTATTTTTATATATTTTTAATAAAATGTAAAGTATATAATTGTTTTAAATAATTTATTATGATTGACTATAAAAATAAAAATAAGACTTCAATTTAAATGAAACATTGGTCGGATGGTGCAGATAAATATAAAAAGTAGATTCTCTAATAATAAAAATATTGACATAGACTTTATAAAAATACAAAGATTATACAATTTAAAATTTAGGGTAACATAATATATTGGGTATGACAAATCAACCTATTTAAAGTGGGACGTGCCAAGTTGATAATTTCAAGATGTCAGTTTGTTTTGGCTTGACCCATTCAACCTGTTAATTTGATGGACCAAAATACAGGCCAATATGGTCCGATCTTTTGATTAGTTTTTTTAATTAAAAATTAAAATAATAAATAATAGAAAAGATTTACTTTTATATATTATTTTTTTATAAATGTAAATATAAATATATTGTAATTTAAATTATTAATATTACAACTTAAGTTTCAATTGTTAGTTATAATAAAGTAATTTAACATGTATATGCAATAATTATTTTAATTTATCTAACTAAAAATATAAAGTAATCTATTAAAAGTTTAGAAAAGATTTTATATGATTAAATATGTTTTTAATATTTATTTATATGTACATATAAACAAATTTTAAAAATAAAAATTGATTTTTTTTAAATAGTGACGGTTCAGTCCGATCTGGCCCGTTAGCCCGTCATGTGCAGGACGAGCTATCATTAGTGGATTGTTTTTGTTTGACGCGCCAACTTGACTTGGGTTGTTTTTGACAGACCAATGATGGGTCAGGCCAAAACGGACCGGATTATCCCGTTTTGCTAACCCTACTATAGCTACAAATAATAAACAATGTTAAAGAGTGACTTCTCTGAAAATATAAATGTTATACAATTTAAAACTACAAATGATAGATACACACGAGGATTTATTTTAAAAACTTCTTATATTTTATATTTGATTATCTTTATCCATGTCGATTTAACATATGTTTTAAAAAAAAAAAAAAAAAACTCATTTTCATGGGTAATGATTGTTAGCACGTCTATTCTTAACTCATTTTTACGATTTTTGATGTCACTTTGAATCAAACAAAGTCCTTTCAGTTTGTGTGTTGACACTTTTACAGGATATGACTCAACTCTTAAAAAAAGATCTTTGAGTACTTATTAAAGAAGTTCATTGAAAAAACATTACTACCATTTTAATAGAGGTTTTTAAGATGAAAAGGACCATAATCAAATATGATACATTATTAGATAATTGTGGACCAATACTTATATGTTTGGACCTATCTTTTTATGACACATTGAAAATGACTAACCATTTATTTTTAAATTTAAAATATGGAATAATTATTACTTATTTATTAATAAGCCGGGATTATAAAATTGTTATATTATTCAACTTATTTAATCTTACTTAATGTTTAACCTTTTACCCTCATTCGCACTCCAACACATGCATCTAGAAAATACAATAGACATCACCTACTATATATGATAGATTTAGTGTAAAATATATAAGATTACCGAAGAAATTATGTAACTGTAAAATTGGGGTCACAAATTTCATAATCCAAACACACATGTATATATAATGTATGTTTTATGATAATTTTTAAAGAAAAGAAAATGGGGGAAAAACCTTATCTTGAATCCTATTAACAACATAGTACGCGTGAAAAGACATTCTTGATTTATATTATCATTAAAAGCCTTCTTTTAAGAAGAAAAAAACAATGGATATGCAATGCATCTGAAGATGAATTGGGTAAGGTGTAACTTCAGTCTCTGTCACAAGTTTCACAACCAAGGTGAAATTTATGGTTAACTTGTGATACTTTCCATTCTCAATTGCTCCCAACAGCGATTTAAGAATCAACAATTAAACGATTCCTTAAGTTAGAACTTCAACACGTCACAAAACCCCAGCAAAGTACAAAAGACCACGTTTGTTCTGGACTATCTTAATCAAAGCTAACTTTAAAAGCATCCACCGAAAAACACAAAAAAAAGAGAGAAGAACAAACCAAAACCAAGAAGAAGAGCTTAAAAAATGCGAATCCAAATGCCGAAATCATAGTGGCCATCTGCAAGATTTAACAGTTGTATAAATGGGCGTGGAGCCTACTTCGATTCCACCACACCCAAGTCAGATCCATAGCATTCTTCACTCTTGACACCCCATTCTGAACCTTGCAGGCGCAATAAAAACGCTACCGTAGCCAAAGATTCACACAAGTCAAACCACTGTCACACAACCCACATCCAAAGATAACACTCCTTGTAAGGACTTAGCCGCAGTTTCTGCACCCATCAACACCTGCTGATAAAGGTTGGCGCTTTTTGCCTTCATTTCTTTCAGTTTATCTCCTTTTCATCTCTTTCTGAAATGGGTGTCTTAGTCTGACACCATACTTTGTTTCCCACTTCACTCATTACCAATAACTCGGCTATATGTTTTCTTTTTTTATTTTTGTTGGTTTTTGTTGTAATGATGTGTGTCTTAATTTTCGTAAGTAGTTAGTTTGCTTGAGTTTTTTCTTCTTACTCCTACAGTGCTCGGAAATTTGAATGCTTGAATCTCGTTTTGTTGACCTTTGCAGAGAAAAGAGATTGGTTGGTTTGGAAGGAAAACAGTGAATGTATGACACGGTGTTTCAGTTTCTCTGCCTAGTAAGTATTCAGATCTGAATCACATGGCTGTAGTTTTGTCAATTAATTATTTTGATAGCTGTGGATGGTGTTGTGTTTTAATTTTTTTCTTCTTCTTCTCAATGATTCTTCCTCCCCTTGCTTTTAAAAGTTTGGTTGGTGGATTACTAAACAACGAAATTATGAGTTTTCTTCAAGTGAGTTGAGTTTTTACATTTCTGATTTTGGATCCTATTGTTTGTGTAACAACAGTAATAAATGTCCCAAATTGGTGCTACGTTTCCTTGTCTGTTCAGGGTCAACATCATTTTTGTAAAGTAAATATTCTTTTTAGGTTGACCATCATGCTTCCTACCACTGATAATTACTGTTTGTGATTTGACCAATTTATCTTTTTTTTCCTTTTTGGAAATTTTGAGATCTATAGAAGTGTAACATAGATGATGGTGGGACGGTTAACTTTTTCTTAAAAGTCTCGGACTTTGTCTGGCCTTCACCCCTTCTTTACTTTGTTCTTTTATATTACTAATTTCTGCTTTCTAGCATCATAAGCATACAGTGCAGAACATTCAGTTTTGCTTCTTTCTGCAATATTGGAACACTGAATGATTGGAAATTCAGAATGCAGCTTCTGACTGATGAACTCTTTTCCTCAAATTTCACAGTTCATCTTCCAATAAATTTCATGTGCATGGGACATGGTATCTTCGATAATCGGAAAACATTCACACACCATCTGTAACTTCAAGGATGGATATCCAAGAAGAGAGCTCCACCACAGTTGGACCCTTGACAACACCAAGTTTAAGGAACATGTCATCCTCATCTTCAGCTTTTTTTTCTGCTAATCAGTCACCATTTTTCTCTCCAAGATCATCATCGTGTCAGTTATCAGAGTCTTTGCAACCCGATGCTCCCAGTGACAGAATTCATCTAGATGTTGCTGCCCCCAGTAGCAGTTCAGGGATTCCAGAACCGAAGTCTCTAGTGAATGTTGGATGCACCTTCCCTGAGGTGGCTGCATCTCCAGCTAGCTGTAATGCAGGTGATTTACAGAACCTTGACCGCATATCTTCCTCAGTGGGCATCTCTAGTTGCACTGTGTCTGGTCACTTCCATCCCTATGATGATAGTTATTCCGGACAGAAAGATAAGAGAAGTAAGAAAAGCAGAAACAAAAGAGTATCCTCAACACCAGGTTCTAGATCACTTTCTTCTTATAGATTAAAGAGTTGTGATGTCTATATAGGATTACATGGTCGTAAACCTCCTCTAATAAGATTTGCCAATTGGCTGCGTGTGGAGTTAGAAATTCAAGGCATAAGTTGTTTTGTATCAGATAGAGCTGGATATAGGAACTCTTGTAAGCTAAGCATTGCAGAGAAAGCTATGGACATGGCTTCTTATGGGATAGTAATCATAACAAGGAAGTCTTTCAAGAATCCGTACACAATTGAGGAACTGCAATTTTTCTCTGGCAAGAAGAACTTGATCCCTATATATTTTGATCTGAGTCCTGCTGATTGTCTTGTGAGGGATATAATTGAGAAGAGGGGTGAGCTGTGGGAAAAACATGGAGGGGAGCTTTGGCTTTTGTATGGAGGGTTGGAGCAGGAGTGGAAAGATGCTGTTCATGGCCTCTCACGTGTCGAAGAACGGAAGTTGGAAGCTCAGGATGGAAATTGGAGAGATTGCATTCTGAGAGCTGTCACATTGTTAGCAATGAAGTTAGGCAGAAGAAGTGCTGCTGAGCATTTAACAAAATGGAGGGAGAAAGTGAAAGAAGAGGAGTTACCTTTCACTCGGAATGAGAACTTCATTGGTAGGAAGAAAGAGCTTTCTCAACTGGAGTTTATGCTTTTTGGGGATGTTACTGGAGATTCAAGGCAAGACTATATTGATCTCAAGGCCAGACCCAAAAGAAGGCATTTGACTATTTGTCGCAGCAAGAGTAGTGTGCAAGAGGAAAGGCATGTGGGAAATGGAAGCAGGGAGGAAAAAACACCAGTTCTGTGGAAGGAGTCAGAAAAAGAGATTGAAATGCAAAGCATTGAGTTTTCTCAGAGGCGATCAAGGCTCAAACGAGGTGGAAAGTATACCAGGCGGAAAAAAGGAATGAGGATATTATATGGGAAAGGCATTGCCTGCATATCAGGTGATTCAGGAATTGGTAAAACAGAACTTATGCTTGAGTTTGCTTACAGGTTTCACCAGAGATACAAGATGGTGCTTTGGATAGGAGGGGAGAGCAGGTACATTAGGCAAAACTATCTTAACCTCAGGTCCTTTTTAGAAGTTGATGCGAGTGTTGAGAATAGTTTGGAGAAAACTAGGATAAAAGGATTTGAAGAACAGGAAGAAGCCGCTGTTTCTGGAATCCGCAAAGAGCTAATGCGAAACATTCCATACCTTGTGATCATTGATAACTTGGAAAGCGAAAAGGATTGGTGGGATCACAAACTTGTGATGGATCTTCTCCCTCGTTTTGGTGGAGAGACTCATGTGATTATATCAACGTGCCTTCCTCGTGTGATGAACTTGGAACCTCTGAAGCTTTCATACTTGTCTGGAGTGGAGGCAATGTCTCTAATGCTGGGAAGTGGCAGGGAGTATTCAGTTGCTGAGGTTGATGCTCTTAGAACCATTGAGGAGAAGCTTGGAAGGTTGACTTTGGGGCTTGCCATTGTCAGTGGAATTTTGTCTGAGTTACCTATAACACCAAGCAGGCTCTTAGATACCATAAACAGAATGCCCTTGAAGGACATGTCTTGGTGTGGTAAAAAAGCTCCCTCATTCAGGCAGAACAGTTTCCTCCTGCAACTTCTTGATGTTTGTTTCTCAATATTTGATCATGCAGACGGCGCCAGAAGCTTGGCAACCAGAATGGTGCTGGTAAGTGGATGGTTTGCACCTTGTGCAGTTTCAGTTTCTTTATTGGCACTTGCTGCTCAGAAGATACCAGAAAAGCAAAAGGGGACTTGTTTCTGGAGAAAACTACTGCAATCCTTAACATGTGGATTCACATCCTCACACACCAAAAAATCAGAACTAGAAGCATGTTCTCTGCTGCTGAGATTCAACATTGCAAGGAGTAGTACTAAGCAAGGACATATACATTTCAATGAAATGATCAAACTATATGCTCGGAAAAGAGAAGTTACAGGGTCAGCACAAGCAATGGTTCAGGCTGTTATGAATCAAGGGTCAATATCTGAAAGCATAGAGCATTTATGGGCTGCATGTTTTCTGCTATTTGCATTCGGTCACAATCCTGCGGCTGTTGAACTCGAGGTTTCAGAGCTGTTATATCTTGTTAAAAAGGTGGTTCTGCCTCTTGCAATTCACACATTCATTACCTACTCCAGATGCAGTGCTGCTCTAGAGCTTCTGCACCTTTGCACCAATGCTTTGGAGGCTGCAGACCAAGCATTGGTTACCCCAGTTGACAAGTGGTTCGATAAATCACTGTGCTGGAGGTCCATACAGACTAATGCTCAGTTGAATCCTTGTCTTTGGCAAGAGTTGGCTCTGTGTAGAGCCACTGTGCTTGAGACCAGAGGCAAGCTAATGCTAAGAGGTGCACAATTTGACATAGGTGATGATCTAATCAGAAAAGCTGTTTTCATCAGAACTTCAATTTGTGGTGAAGATCATCCAGATACAGTATCTGCTCGTGAAACATTAAGCAAACTCACTAGACTAATTGCAAATGTCCAAATTCGAGCTTCGGCATAAACTTTATTCTGCATCTTGTAAGCAAACTCTAGAATCATCATCATACACTAGATTTTTAGAATAAAACTAGTTCTGTATACTCTTTCATGGAACTTTCTACAGCATATTTTAAAAGTCTAATACGAGATACAATTTGATTTAAGAACTATTCCTTCTTCTTCACTTGGTTAATTACCCTTCTGTAGATATTTTTGCTAACTAATTTGCCATTTCTCACTGTTGCGTTGCACTAATGCCACACTTAATTGTGTTTGTGTTGTAAAAGTCTTGGCTTGAGCCATCAATAAGCACCTTCTGCCAGTTCAAGGAGTTTCTCAGCATTTCACTTTTTTATCACCTATACATTAGAATGACACATGCAATCTTTAACAAATTTCACATTGTATGGTGTAATTTACTCTATAGTTTGTCTTTTTTTCAACAGTTCTGATGCTGTGTTTGCTACGTATGATATCTTGGTTATTTTTAACATTGTGGTCTTTGATTAGTCACTGTTATTAGGTTCCAATATATTTTTAGTGCCTCAAATATAAATCTATCTGTTTTTAGTTATGTAGAAATATTTGTTAATTTTTAATCTATTACATTTTGTAATCATTGTGTTTCAGTTCTTAACTCTACTTAACTTGGATTAATTTAATGCAAAAAAATGTAAAATATTAATTAATTTATTAAGATAATAAATAGTTATTCAAATTAAGATAGTTAAGTTTTTTAGATACGTAACTTAATATATACATGTCTTATTTGAAATTAATAGATAGCTATATTTTATTTTTATTGTTTCAACCAATAATTTACTTTTAGCATTGTATTTTTTTTTGTTGCAACAATTATAATTTATATATATATATTTGAGGATTCAAAAGATAATTGAAAAAAAAAAGTGAAAAAAATTAAATTTTGCCCTCACGCAGGATCGAACTACGGACCTTCAGTTTACAAGACTGACGCTCTACCACTGAGCTATAAGGGCCATTTGCTATTATATACTTAATGTTAGTATTTTTCCTTATGAAAATGAATACTAACATGAAATAAAAGGAAAGTAGCTGACATAATAGTAATTAGAGTGATTAAATTAAGAGGGATGAGTTTGGATGGTATTTGATTTTAGTCCTTGCTAAATGTTTTTATATTTAATTTGCAATAGTTTATACATGAGTTTTATTTTTTATTTTTTAAGTTTTGTTTGTATCTTGAGTATAAGTCCATGCGAAATACTTAAATTGTTTGAATTGTGAATTATAAATTGTATTGTTTTATGGATATTTGTATAATTTGCTCAATGAATTTTCACACGAGCAATTAAATAAATTCTAAAATATCTAAAGCAATTGATGGGCACGGTAAAATTTGCTCAAGAACGTATCTAACTCACCAAATTTTTAAAAATTGCGTAGTGAATACACAAAATTCGCTTGGCCAGTTTCGAATACCAACTAAAAAAATGTATAATAACAAATTTTCCAAATGAAAAACGAGGAGTAGATTAAATTGAAAGAAATTAAATTGCATAATTGAACTTTATCACATTATATTACTTTTTATTTGTTACCTAAATAATTTATTTTTCATATAGTTAATTTGGTATCCCCTTAAAGTAGGAACAGTTATCAAGGGTGACTTAAACATCAAGAAATGGCAAAAATTTAAATCAATTTCAACTAGCGTAAGAATGTAGATAGCCGTTGGTGTATATTTTAATATTAATATGGACTGAAGCAGAATTAAATGCATTGCATACATAATTGAATGCAGGATTCATGCAATTATTCCAAGCATTTATTTGAAATCAAAGTCTAAATTGAGATTCTTCAAATTCCAATTTCAAATACCAGACATTCATCAGTAGGATTGCAACGTTAATTGTTAATTATTATTCTTTGTAACACAAAAATTGTCTGAAATTATTGCTTCAATGCTACGTGTATATAAAATATAAATATCAATTATTTTTTGAGACAAATTTTTGGTAATTTACATCTCAGTTTAGATTTTATATAAATGTATTTAAAATATATATATATATATATATATATATATATATATATATATATATATATATATATATTTGGGTTAAATATATTTTAATTATGAACTTTTAAGTGAAATTAGAATTTGTTTTAAAAACTTTTAGTTTCCAAACAGAAAAAAGAAAAGAAAAAATATAGCCATTTTAATTTAATTATATATTTTTTTATATGTAAAACATGTTAAATTGTTTAAATAATTCAAATATTAATATGAAATATGTTTAACACGACAAAAAATATATATAATTAAGTTAAAAAAATTATATCTATTCATCTTCTAAAATTTAAAGGCCAAAATATACCAAAATTTCATACATGAAAGAATTCTAATTTTGCATCAAAATTCAATCAAAATTCACATACTAAAAACATATTTATCCCAAATTTCTTTTATAAAAATTTTAACACTGACCCTCAATTTCCAATCTCATAACATCCTTAAATATTAAGAAACAAAGTCCAAATCTCATAGAAGCCACAAATGGGAAAGTCGTCTTCCCACAATTTCATCTATCAGAAGCAATAAATGAATTCATAGCAGAACCAGCAACCTTCAGAAATTGAATTTTCCAGTCACATAACTGAATACCTTAAACACCTAAATCATAAACCAATTTACACAACCACCATGGAACAGATAGAAAGGTGTGAAGTTTTCCTTCAACCTTAAGAACTTGTCTCTTTAACCTATTCTTGGACTCAATATAAAATCATATGATATCATGTACAATCAAATAAGACAGGCATTATATGTAAAAATCTAAGGATCTGGTTGGCCAACAATGGCATCATCACTAGAGGCATAACCATCTTCACTCAGCTCATCTTCGCTAGAATCTTTCTCCTCTACAGCTCCAATGTCTTCTGGCTTCGCATATTTCTCACAATATTCTGTTCATTGGCTCAAAAAATGAAAATTATAAACAAAAGCAAAAAACTTAGAATATAACAACATGTTCACATATGGTAGATATATTAAACTGATGTTTCACTTGTCAGTCTTTAAACTACTGTCTCACATGAAATCCTAGAATTAAATACACTGGAATATCTAGATTTCTGTGACCATGATACAATATCTAGATACTCACATATGTGTGATTTTCTTCAATGATAAAAAAATGCCAAGGACAACGAATAAATAATATATACCAATTTGACATACCAAATTAGAAAGTAAAAGTTTAAAAGAATGACAAAACAAAAACAGTGGTTCTGCATTTTATAAGGAAATGATCACCATTTTTGTTATTTCTCTCAGAATACATATTATAATAAGCAATTATTTCTCGCTATACCAAACCTGGCCGGAGATCTAGGATCTAAGATTCAATTGATACAAGCAATAATAGAAGTTGTATGACAGTAAATTGGAAAGTACTTGGTTTGATCAGAAACTCACAACTTGAAAATGGTTGAGTATGTTAAATACTTTATATTAGCTCAGTTACCAGCAAACTATTCAACATGAGGTCTATATTACCATTTGAGTATGGGAATTCAAAAACTCTTCTTTTACACACTCAATATACACTTATTATTATCATTACAGAGTACGGTTGATCAATGCCAAAGCAAATATCAGAATAGGATGCAAGAAGGTAATGCAATTGCTGTTTATCCAAAAACAAAAAACAAAGCAAGAAAGATAGATGTTCATATTCTAAATCTGTTGGGGAGCATTGACAGTTGTTGTGCTTTAAATCGAACAAATTCTTGGCAAGAATCGGAGATTTCAATTGTTATACCTAATAATGATATTACTAAACATTTGAAATTGTTGTGGTAAGGGATGTGTTCAATATCAGTTTGTGCAAAATGACAATCTTCAATCTTCAAAGCTTTTTATTAACTATTAACCAGTTAATTTCAGTCCAATTGAAATGCGATGAAAATAAAGATGGCTGTAGCTATTGTTAACAATAATGCAGAAAAACTCTTACTATTAACATGAATTGAGCATGAAAGAAGCATTGAAGCTTTATACAAGAGAAAGGATTACCACCTTTAACTCTCTGTTCATATGTAGCATGATCTCGGATCATCAAGGCAGCAGCATCACCATTTAATGGATCTGATGCATTGGGATACAGAAGAAGTTGAGGAAGAAACACCTCAAACACATTAACAAGGTCTGAAAGAAAATAAGGAAAATCACCAATTTTAAAGCAGTGGCAGTAACAGAGTAAGGCAGAATGAAATGCATAGCAAGTATTGCTTACCAAACATGGGACTCCAAGTCTGGTTAATAACATCTAAGCATACAGAACCAGACCTAAGCATTACAGGAAACTGTATAAATGAGCTAATGTGTTTTCCATTGAGTTCAGTGGTGCTGCTTAAATAAGATATAACCTATGATTCAATGAAGTTATGGTTGCAGTGGAACAACTTACAATTCATCAACATTAGGATGAAAAATTTTGTTGACAAAGCCAATAGAAGGAGATTTGTAAGGATAAGCATCAGGTAGTTCAACCTTTACCTTCCAAACACCGACCTCGTACAGACCTGCACATGATTTCCATCAAAGAACAAAAAAAAAAAAAAATACTAAGAGAAAAATAACACAACCATTCACTTCCACCTTTGAAGTTAACATAGATCCTAGTGCAATTCATTCACATTGAATAAAATAGCCAAACAATGAATCAACCACATTAATCTAAGCTATTGACTGCTGATCCAAACAGTTCACATTGAATTCAAAGACAGTCGGTGAAGGAAGAAATTTCAATCTCAATTTCAATGGAGAAAAAGTTGGGCCAAAGAGAAAAAGATAATCTCAGTAATCTGATGAGGAACTGAACAACAGAATAAAAAGTAAAATGTAAAATAATTACGCAAGCAAAGGGATGCAAAAATTTACTCTCTTTAGGTCCGTGGAATTCCACAAAGAATTCTTGCATGCCATCGTTGATCATCTCCACCTTGTAGTCACTCATCATCCTGATGACCTGATCCATGTCAATCAAACGCACCCCAAATGGAAAAAGACAACAAATTTATGAAAAAATAAGAGTTTCTGAAGTTAAAAGAATAAAAATAAATTTTTTTGAAAAGATAACAGACAGTTTCATCAGGTCCATGTCTCTCCGTTTGCTAGGGGAAGACATTGTTTCTCTCTGTGCTTGACTCTTGTTGTTTGTGCGACCTGCTGCTGCTGCTGCTGCGAAGCTCTGTGGAATCAAAGGTACACATACAAGAAAAAAGTGTGAAACTGTTTACCTCATTTTCCACAAATAAAAAAAAAAAGGCTCAAACCCAACACACACAAAAAAAAAATGAAAGTTGGAGTTATTTGAAAGTAATGTGAAGAAACAAAAAAAATCTTTATTGATGTTATGATTTTGATAAATTACTGGTTTAAACTGTATAATTCAATCAACTTTATTTTTTCAAATCTCCATTGTTAAAAATATATTTTTAAATCTTTTATACATGACCTAAAATTTAAAACAATATGGTTGAAAAAGAATGATTAACATGATATGTGTATGACCTGAATGTACATTCTTAAGCATAAAGATCAAATCAAAATATATAACTTGCACAGCTATAAAGATGAATAATTAAACCTTATTAAAATATAAATCAATGACAACATTGTGGAGATATCCTTATGAGTTAGGTCTTTCAATTTGACCATTCAATTAACAGCACTTTGTTATGTGCATGAATGACAACATTCATGACACTTTTGAGCTTTATTGGAACTTTCCTCACAATTTTGTTGACCACATATTCATTTTAGTACAAATTAAAACTAGTGAAAGGAAAAGAAAAAGTACCTACACCAGTAAATATGAAAGTGAGAAAGGATTATTAGTTAGCTATGGTATTCAATAATATTTTTTTAGAAAAAACATATAATTCATAAAAAAAATTAATTCTAGTTTTATAAGTTTCTTACAATTTTTGATAGTGGTATTCTTTTAATATTTATTTATTTTTCTTAACTAATTAAGTTAATTTCACATTTTGTCTATCTTTAGTTTAGAATGAATTATAACATCAGTTTAACTAGATTCTTTATAATGGTATATTTTCAGATAGTTTTTAGTGTGAACTAGTAAAGTTTAAAAGTTTTTTTCTCTCTCTTATTTTCTTAACATATAAGTCTAAATTTCTTTTTCCTTTTTCAATTATTTGATATATATGAAAAAATAATAATGAATACATTTGAATGAAATATTAAAAGGATGTATACTGAAATCAAATTTCTTAAAAAGATAAATATTAGTAAGATCACTCAAGGAGAGAGTATATTTTTCTCTGGAAATTATCTTGTAGGCTTTATTCTTTTTGTTTATTCCTTATATCTGAAGAGAAATGTGTTAGAAGTATTGAATTTTTTCTCACATAATTCCTCCACCCCCATCCAACAATGTCTTTGTAATTTTGAAGAACATCAATTGTAATTATTTTTTAATTTTCCTTTTAAATAAAAACCTAATTATATGTATTTGTATAATTTAAATAATTTTATACCTGTCAATTTATATGTATTTAATTTACACTTTTAATATTTGCTTTTCTTTTATTACAAAGAAAACATCAATTCAATATTTGCTAGGACTAATAATAGTACGAATTGAGAAAAATTTCGTTTCATATTAAAAATATATATAGTTCATAAGAATAATATTATTTAACAAAAGGCCAAAAACATGATTTTGCCCAATCCGTGAAAGTAGAAAGACATTATGGATGATGTTCTATTTCTTTTTGAAAAGAAAGACTTCCTTGTTCTAACCAGACAACAAAACAAGGAAATAAGAAACCGACATACAAAACAAAAATGCATAATCAATAACCAAAAGAAATCAAACACAAAATCATGTTCCCACCTGTTCCTAGTCCTGAGGGAAAAAAAGGGAAGAAACAGTCCTTTCCGTTCTCTCACAATTTGTGTGAATTATAAGTGAGATTAGAGAAAAAGAAATTCTCATTCACCCTTCAAACAAAAGGTTGTTCCATTCGAAAAAATTGTCTCAAATAAAATTTTATAATTTCAATTTACAAAATAATATGACAAGTAATATAACATTGAAAACACTACCTCTGGCTAAACAAAACTGAGTTTACAGCACTAACAGTGCAGCCTCCAGGAAGCATCATGTTAAACTGCCATTTCAACCAACAAGATTAATATCAGTCTCAGCAAGTTCTTCATTATGAGTAGAAATGACAGGAGCACATGTCTATATTTGCTTCCAAGTTCCAAAACTAAAAACTCCACAACCTGGTTCTTTTCTCTCTATCTACCTCCCTATAGTGTACAAAAAAATTGCTAGTATGAGAAAAGCATTCACCAGTGATCATGGAGGAAGAGTTTTATACAAGTTTGTCTTATACAAGTCTGACTCAGGAAAAAACTTTCTCGAGCACAAAGTAGCTCAGATCCAATTATCAAATTTACACTAATCTTGTCTAATCAAAATCAATGTACTGCTCGCTCAGAGCACACTCCAGGAAATCATCATCACCAGGACCCTCGACAGCTTCCATTCCAAAACCTTTGCTCAAACAGCCGAACTCTACTTCATCATCGCTATCAATATTCTTTGGGGTCGCCCGATTCTGATAGGTTCTTAGTTGAATGAGAAAGACATTGAAATAATAGCTCACCAACTGTCTTCTTGTCCTGTTTGGAAAGTATTTGCATACATTGTTCCAAAAATATTTAATTTTAGAGGGAACATTTGATCTCATGATATCCTTAAATCTCTTTTCTTCTACAGTTGTCCATTGAAGTGAAACTTCCTCACCCATTCGATCAAATCCCCAATGGTAAAATTCAGAACCCAATTCAAGCTTCACTTTCATCCTATTTTCAGCGATATGTAATCTAACACACGCAACAGAACCTTGATGTTCGCAGCTACACTTCTCTTGTCTTCCCCTTCCAACATCTGTTTCAGTAGTAGCAGGTTCTGTGCCATGTTTCCAAGACCATACTCGTGTTCCCAGCCATTTAGAGTCACTATCGGAAGCTACACCAGTCCATTCAGGGATTTCAGCTTGAAAACGAGGGCCTACAGATACTTGCTTTTCATGAGACTCGTCCCCAGATGATTCACCCTTTTCTTTTTCAGTCAATACATCTATAGTTTCAGTTGTTTTCTCGTGAGGACAATTTTCTGCCAATGTATTTCCATTGTGAGAACATGGATTGCAGCAAGAGCATGACCGAGATTTAACAGAGGAAGGCAGCCTTTCCCTGCATCTTGATTTTCCTGTAGCAAGGCGATCGAGAGCAACAGGATCCTCGAACATGGCAGGATGCATCTTCTGCTTCTGCAAAACATATAATTCCATAAATTGAACATACTATTTCCACATAGCATGAAAAGGAATTTCTCACTACGATCTTGTCTTCTAGAAGAAGCATGTGTTACTAATTTAACACCTAAGTAATATAAATTAGAGTGATTGCTGGAAGAGTTTGTGATCGATGTTATCAGAAATTATAAGAACTAGATATAGTTTGATCTTGTGCATATGGGTCTCACTAGGAAATGTCAGTCACATGGATCAAATGCCATTATGTCGTATCATAAATCGAGTATATAGATGAACAGATGGTGTTGTGGCCCAACCTATAGCAAAAGCCATGGCAGACAAAATAAAGATGATAAATAAGTACATACGTCCACCACTGTAGAAAAGTCTATTCAAACGGGGAGAGAAAAGCAGTACAAAATATTAAAAAGGATAATTAAATATTAAACAAAAAAAAGTAAAAAAGGAATACAGAATCAACAGAATAAAGGATAATCAAAGAAAACAGAGTTCAAAACCAGAAATAAACAGAATAAAGAATAATTAAAAATAGAAACAGAAATAAAATAATTAAGTATAATCTAGGAAACATAATTGAAAAGGGTGGCAGTATAACACTAAAAAATAATAACTAAAAAGAAGTATAAATACTAAAAATAATAATTAAAGAAAGAAAATTAATAATAATAAAATGGAGCAGAAAAATATTTAACAAGGAGAACATAATATCATTTGACTCATTACGGTATTGAGCAAGATTTTGAGATCAAAGAAAATGTTAGATGAGTGGAGGAGGAGGACTTTTTTTCCTATATAGAAGAACAAGGGAGATATTCAGAATTGTGTTTACCATAAAGGGATAAAACTTAAAGAATCATTGATATTGGAAAAGGCAATTGACCAATAGATTAACATAAGAGACTAGATTGCAAAGAATCAATTTGTGCTTATGCTATGAAGACCTACTACAGAAGCTATTCATCTTCTACAAGGTGGATGGAAATATACCGAAGCAAATAAAGATACATTACATACAATTTTTATTGACTTGGAAAAGGTATACAACAAGGTGTCAAGAGACGTACCGGAGAAGGTTTTAGGAAAGAAAGGTGTTTACTAACTATGAGTTATTCAAGACATACATGTGATAGGGTAACTTCTAATGGTACACTCTTTAAAGCCACTAAGGACTTCCTGATGAGGATAGATTCATATCATGATTCAACCTTGAGTTCTTATATGTTTAATCTAATATTGAATGTGCTTTCTTGTGATGCACAAATATAAATGCATGGTTTTTGAAAATGAAGTTTTGGTTAAGGAATCAAGGGAAGAGGTTAACTCTAAACACGAGCTTTGGAGATAGACATTGGAATCTAAATGTTTCTTCTTTCAGGTTAGATTATCTAGAATCAATATTATAAAATGATGATGAAAAAAAAAAATTAATAAAAGTTGTCACACATAGGGTACAAATTGGGTGGTTGGTTCAAATGGAAAAAGGCGTTGGAACTTACTTTTGACTGCAAAGTACCTAGCAAGCTCAAAAAGGAATAATTGTGCTACTGTATGACAAGCTACATTCTATGATACTGAATGTCACACTTTAAAGGGATAACAAGAGAAAAAAAATTGAAAGAAACCGAACTGAGTTTATTTTGATGAACATGAGATGAGACCACAAGCCACATAAAAAAGGACAAAATATGGAATGATTGTATATGAGATATTGGTATGACACTTAACAGTGAGCCGTAACTAGTAATTTAACCAAACCATCAAAGTATCAATAGCTTACAACCTGTCTGTAAGATATTAAACGTTTAAAACAAAATAACCCATCAACAAACTAAATCAGCATTATCAAAGAAATAAACAGATTCGAAGCCTTCAACCTAACATCCATTAACCCAAAGAAGGGTACCAGTAGATAAAACATAGCAAGTATTTACGCATAACACAATAGTCACATTCAGAGCAAGAGGTTCACAAAAGTAAAATAGTCATAAGAAAAAACAAACTTTAATCAAGAAATTAAAAATATCATTATATCGAATGTAAATTATCAACCCAGACTTCTTTCTTCATTATTTGTAATTTATTAAGAAAATATCCCTTTTATTGTAAATTGTAATGTGAACTCTGCAAAAAACCACCTGTGGCAGTTGGAAAATATCAAGCATGCCATTCCTCCATGCTTGCATGGTGCCACCATTTAACATTAGTGTCTGTAAAGTTAAATGGGTTAACAAATAATATATGTTTACCCATTTATACTTGATTAAGGAAGCTTGCATATGGAAAACTAAGCTTGTAATACAGATTTGATTCAAAGTTGTGGATATAGGTAATGTGTGAAATAGACTTCCACATCATTAATCGCAAGTTCTTATAGCACATGGTTCATAGCATTGTAAGGATTGAAAAGTGGCTGGTGTATGCAACCATACGAGAAAAAAGACCTATGTCATGATCTGCAACCATGATCACTAGATCACATGACCGCATGCTAACCATAATGCTAAAGCTTACTCTCTTTGGAAAAAACTCAATAATGCATTCAAAGTTCTTTAAGGAAACTTCATAACACAATCTTTTTCTAACTGCTTCATTAAAACGAAAAAAAATTTAATCATTAAAATTTCAGCCCACATGCCTGTTTATTTTTCTTTTCATAAGAATAAGAATTGATGAAAAAGTAAAAGCATAAAAATAGTTGAATTGTGTGAATCACATTGGTGATACGAAATTACATAGATTCGTTAATGTATCGCAAGATACAAAGTCAATTAAGATCTATCTTGAGATACAAATAGATAGATAGCCAAAATGTATCTAATTGTGAAATTTGATTAGCGAATCACAAGATTCTGATAACAATGATCAGAAGTATTAAGTTCATGCATACACATCATTTATAGGTTTTCTAAAATTATCAATATGACTGGATCAACTCTAATGAGGTTGTGAGTCGAGTTTGTAAAGGCAATAGGAGTTTATGCAACTTGACTTGCAAGCTAAGATTTGGTAGGTATGCACAGTTAATATAGGAAACAAACTAATGCAATGAGATCAAATAATTATTACCTAGGATGAATTAAGCATGCTGTAATGCCTAACAGATAAAATAAAATGATAATCACACATTCAAGCATAGGATGCTGATATGCTTCAGGATATGAAATGACAGATAAAACTAATATTGGGCATTGAAGTTTATACCTGCAAAGAAGACAATCCACTGTTTGGTTCTTCATGCTTTCTCAGTGACAGAAGCTTTCTTGCCTTCAGAAATTGTCCAAAAAAGTCCCGGCCTTTATACTCCTTCCACTTTGATGGTTTTGGTATCGGTTGAGTTAAAGGATAAAGAGGATGTTTTGCAATATTCTTCATCCAGTTTAGCATGCCTGAGAATGCATCCCGTTTGCGTTTGAGAGGGTTACACTCCTTGTCAGCACATTCTGCACCCAAGGTTGCAGGATTGTCCTTAATTCCATTACTGGATTTTTCATTATTGTCACCTTCAATGTGTTGGACATCCTCAGGTTTATTATTTTGATCTTTGGTGTCCAATGGATTATTACCATTACTGTGGTTAACCAAATCAGTGTTTTTCTTTTTTTTATTTGATTTTGACTTGAAAAGTTCATCATCGGCTTTGTTCTTTGTATTTAGACATAACAGGCCTCTGAACTCTTTCTCTATATCCAATGGCAACCACTCCAAACCCCAATCACACCCATGATTCCCATTTTTTAAAATCTTCTCTTCAAAAATTTTCTTCAGCCACCTTTCAAAATCATTCAGATACTTATCGTACACTAATTTCACTGGCGAGTAAACTTCAAGGTTCAAACCCAATTCTTTGGTCACAGAACCCCACAATCCATTTTTCGACACCTCAGCATATCCACCCCTTTCCTTCACAAGGGAGAAGAGTTTATACAAATCGAGCTGTTGTCCATCAACCAAAACCAGTAAAGGCCGAGCACCAGCTTGGGAACAATTATCCTTCAGATAAAGAGGGTAAAGTTGATAGAACAGATATTTTTGCGAAAGTTTACCATGAGGAGCACCATTATCAACATGACCATCTCCAAGACGACAACCATTTCCAAGAAATTCACCAGCTGTTTTAACTCCAAGGGAATCTAAAGAAGGCCCATTTGAGAATGTTGACCATTCTTCCATGAACTTCAATTCCCTACTTCAATGCTTGATATCTCAAGGCTAACAATCAAAGGTATGGAAAATACACAAAAACGATCCTAGGTTGCCATCTTCTAAGCTTTGATCACAGAACCAGGCTACAATTAACATAAGTATAAGCTTGTTAAGAGAGAGCAATTACAGAAACTGGTTATAAGTTGATCTGGATGCACAAAATCGGGAAAAGTATGAGAATGGGTGTAACCATTTCTGGTTGACGGATTTACCTGGTGATCAAGTCTTTGGCTGGCTGTTAAGGCATCCCATAATCATATGAAAGGCAAAGGCGAGAGACAAGATCAAAGATGAAACCTGAAACCTGAGAATATGGAGCATTGATCAGTGGTAAAATCTGGAGAAGCTGCAGAAGAAACCCACCATAGAAGGACAGAGCTTGAGAAGCTGAAGACAATGACCAAGGGGCAAATTAGAGAAATCAAAGCCCCCTCTTATCTCAGGGCTGTGTTTGCCTTACCTTCCTCCTCTTTGAAACATTGGAGGAACTTACTTGTATTTAAAATAACACAACACATTTATCACAAATGCTAACATTAATATACCTAGGGTTTGTGAATTTTTAGTGGGTCGGGCTTATTCGAGTCCGGCCCACTAAAATTATACGGGAGTTGAATAGATTTTTATTTGTGCAGTTGAGTCTGACTTATTATTTATTATATTCGGTCAGATAAGTCAGATTCATTATTTATTAGGTCTGATTCAATATTTATATATTTAAACGTATATTAAGTTGAATATTTAAATAGGTTGGTGCCAGAGCAGACTGATTCCAGACTAATTCAATAATATACCTAGAGTTTCAGACTGATTTATAGAGTCAGACTGAATAATTACTATGCTGAGCTAGATTCATTATTTATTGAGTTGAGTATTAAATTTTTGTATTAAATTTTAATCTCAACTTATGTATTTTATAATATAATTATATTTTCTTTCTTTCTTCTTGCCTATTGGGTTACTTATTGTTTGAGTTTATCCCCACTCTTTTCTTTATGAAAAAAGAAAGTTAAACATAAATTCATTATTTTGCTTTCATTTCTCATATGTTACAATCCATTCTTATAAAACAATGGTAATTGTCTCTTGTCTTGCGTAATGATGAAATATTACTTTCATTTCACTATTTGTTTTTTCAATAGGTATATTGACAAAGAATAAAATAATAAATTCATTTTTTAAAAATAATAAATGGAAGCTATATGTGAAGATGTAAACAACATATTCAACTTATTAACGTATTATGAAGCATGATACTAATGATATGTTGAATTAGATAGAAGACCCTTTTAGAATTCAAAAAATTGTTCAACTGGAGAGAAGTACCTTTTGAAGATTCAAAGAGTAATAGATAATGAATTTCATATTTATTCTTTAGAACTGATCCACGCAATCGTCAAATTTGGAAATATCCAATAAATCAAAGAAATAAAATTAGATAAAGATGACAATGCAGGACGAGATGAGTTTTTGAGCGCACTTTCCTACATATATTTAAATTACTCAAAAAAATTATTTTTTTAATATTAAATGGAAAAACAGATATTCCATGGTGATGAGTGATTTATAATCATTAAGTATGTATAATTATAAAGATTATTAATTAAGCATTCAGATATATGCATGAACTTAATTTTTATGATTAATAATGTAAGATTCGAGAAATTTAATTAATTAAATAATTAATTAATTAATAAATGCGGGTAGTGGAAGCCTTTATGACAATTAATGTTAGCTTTTATGACATGAAAAAATATTAGTTCAAATGATTGAGAGTAGGATTGTACTTTGACTTGACATTTGTGACATTTGTATGGTTGTGGGTTTTTTCTTAGCCATTAAACATAATTAAGGTATAGGTATAGTTAAGAGGCAAATTAAGGAAGGGATAGTGAGTTTTTGGAGGTTGCCATTGTAGAGTGTTGTGAGGAGAGAAATCTCAGTGCAGCGTTGGTTTTAGTGAGTGAAAGGGAGAGCTAAATTGAGGAAGAGCAATAAAGGTCACTAGTGATCAAGGAAGGAACTCCAAAGTAATCAAGGTTGAGTTAGGAATCCAGGTTAGGGGAGCTGCTTTATTTGTTATATTAAATTGTATGATTTTACGTGGTATGTTGTATGATTGGGTGACTTTTCTGAATTAAAATTCCACTAGTTTTGAGTTTCTGGAAATTCCCAAAAATCGCCTAGCGGCTTTGAAGGCCCGCCAAGCGATGCATGAGCGTGACACCTATTTATGTTTTTTTTAGATGAACCGTCGGACGACACGGGTGCTCCCGCCAGGCAACACGAATAGTAGTGTGGTTTCTATGATTTTTTATGGACTTTATGATATTCGGGATTGTTGCGAAAGTATCATATGCATGTTGAATGAGTGATCTTGGATAATCGTTGATCATTATTGTGTTTTATGATACTTGAATGATTGAATGGGTTCCAAATCATGAAGGTTCATGTTAGAGTTTGGGGCCGAAATTATTAATATGAATTTGGGGATTTTAACCATGATGGAATTACAATTATATGATTGTACTGGATGAATATGTAGGGAAAGAAATCGAATGGCTATACTTTTATGTGTGTAATTGAATGGAATGAGATTTGGGAATTTAAGGTTCTTCATGGGTGCGGGAAAAATCTGGGTTCTACCCAGAATATGATAATCCACCTGGCGGCAAGTATGCGCCGCCAAGCGACCCATGTTAAAACAACCCAGTTTCTGGGTTTCTGTTAAGAACCGTCTGGCGGTGAAGATCTGCCGCCAGGCGATACGTTTTGGTGTATTGTCATGAAAAACAATGTTTTTCGTGTTTTCGTGGAGCAGGTATCGTCGGGTGCTGGTTTTTATGCTAGGCGTCAGGTTCCTGACTTCTAGGCGCTAAACACCATCGTTTTTTTAGTTTGTGCAATTTTCGTAAAACTACATTTTCCTGGTTCATTAATCATTTGATTTAGATGAAATTTTGACAATTGGTCCATAATATGTTGTTCTTCACTTTGAACAATGGAGATTTGATTTGGAGGCCAGTAGATAGAGAGATATGTTACTCATGATTGTTGGCTTGGAAGTCTTTAAAATGCATGAATAAACTCTTGATAATTTCAAGTAACTAGTAATGTGGCATGAGTTGGAAGCATGATTGGGCTATGTTGTAAGTCTCTATGAATTTGAATGTTCCTTTGGGTTAGTCACATGTTGAAAATTGGTTTATTGGTGAATGCATGTGTATCAATATAAATTAAATTATTGCATAGGAGGTGTGAAATGCTATATTAAATTGCATTGGTGCATAGAATCATGTTCTTCACCCTAGGCCGTCTCAGCCAAATACGACCAAATTTGGGTCAGGCCAACTCGGCCAAATCTCAATCGGGGCCAACTCGATTGAATTCAACCAAATTTTGACTGGAGCCAACTAGGCTGAATACAACCAAATTTTGGTCGCAGTTGTCTCGGCCGAATACGGTCAAAATTTGTCTAAGTCGACTCAGCCTAATGCAATTAAATTTGGGTTGGGGTGAACTCAACTGAATACTTCCAAATTTTGTCCACGACCAACTGAGCCAAATTTTGATCGAGACCGACTTGACAGAATTCGGTCAAATTTTTATAGGGTCACGCCAACTTAATCAAATACGACTAAATTTGAACTAGTCGGTCTCAACTTTTAGCCTAACCTAACCATAAATATAAACTGAAAATTTGGATTGGATATTTTGGATTATCCATTTTGAAAATCTAGATTTAGAAAATGGATATCCAATTCATAAAATATATAAAATATATATCAGATTGATATCCATATCCAATAAAATGGATTTTAAATGAATTGAATTTTTAATAAAATAGATATTAAATGGATTAGATAATAGAAAAAATAGATTGGATTATAAAAAATGGATTTTTTGCCTATCCTTGATTAGAATTTTGTGACACATCTGTTCGCATATTGAATGTCAGAACAGAAAACCAATAAAAAAATATTGTCTGCCAACATCTAAACATTTTTCTAAAATCATCCATGTAATGATAGCAGACATCTGTAAAAGCTTCAAATTATTGTTGTTGCATAAGTTTAACTTTTCTATTTCTGGTAAAATAATGTCTTTTCTCTTCCTTCTTTCGATCAATAAGAAGCTATTATCTGAAGAAGGATAAAAAGCAAAGAAGAATCTTAGTTATATTGCAACCAATAAACCAAAACACCATTATTTTATGAAAGAATCAAGTATTTCAGTGCAATAATGTGATACGTGCGACGTGGGATGTGCTACGTGCTACGTGGAACGAGGAAGGTGAGACGTGGGACGTAGGACGTGAGACGTGAGACATGAGACGTAATATGTGAGTCGTGGGATATGGGACATGAGACGTGGGACGTGCGACATGGGACGTGCGACGTGCGACGTGAGACGAGAGACGTGAAAGAAACGTGAAACGTGAGACGTGAATCGTAAGACGTGAGACATGAGACATGAGACGTGAGAGGTGGGATATAAGACGTAGGACGAGGGACGAGGGACTTCAGATGTGGGACGTGAGGTGTGGAACATGGAACATGTCACGTGAGACGTGGAATGTGGGATGTGGGACATGGGACGTGAGATGTGAGATGTGAGACGTGAGACGTGGGATGTGGGACGTGGGACGTGGGACGTGAGACATGGGACATGAGACGTGGGACGTGGGACGTGGGATGTGAGACGTGGGACGTTTGACGTGAACGTGATATGTCGAACGTGGAACGTGCGACGTGAGATGTGAGACGTAGGACGTGCGACCTGGGAGGTGAGACGACGTGGGACGTGGGACGCGAGACGACGTGGAACGTGAAACATGAGACGTGGGACATGGGACATGAGATGTGCGACATGGAACGTGTCACGTGAGACGTGAGACGAGAGACATGAGACGTGAGATGAGAGACATGAGACGTGGAAGGTGCGACATGAAACGCGAAACGTGAAATATGGGACGTGAGACGTGGGATGTAGGACGTGAGACGTGAGATGTGAGACGTGGGATGTGGGTCATGAGATGTGGGACGAGAAACGTGAGACGAAAGACGTGAGACGTGGGACGTGGGACATGACACGTGGGACGTGAGACGTGAGACGTGAGACGTGGGACATGAGACGTGACACGTGGGACGTGAGACGTGAGAGACGTGCGACGTGCGATGTGCGACGTGAGACGTGAGACGTGAGACGTGAGATGTAGGACGTGAGACATGGGACGACGTAGGACGTGAAAGATGAAACGTAAGATGTAAAACGTGAGACGTGACACGTGACACGTGAGACATAAAACAAAATGTGTGGGACTTGAGACATGGTACGTGAGACGTGCTACATGGAACGTGCGATGTGAGACGTGGGATGTGAGACGTAAGTCACGAGACGTGAGACGTGGGACATGGGATATGAGACGTGGGACGTGCGACATGGGACGTGCGACGTGGGATGTGGGACGTGAGACGTGAGACGTGAGACATGGGACGAGAGACGTGGGATACGTACGACGTGGAACGAAAGACGTGAGACGTCGGACGTGGGGCGTGGGACATGAAACGTGAAATGACGTAGTACGTGAAAGGTGAAATGTGAGATGTAAGATGTGAGACGTGAGACATAATGTGTGGGACTTGGGCCATGGTACGTGAGACGTGCGACATGAAACGTGCGATGTGAGATGTGAGACGTGAGTCGTGAGACGTGAGTCGCGAGACGTGAGACGTAATGTGTGAGACTTGAGACATGGTACGTGAGACGTGCAACATGGAACGTGCGACATGGAACGTGCGATGTGAGACGTGGGACGTGAGACGTGAGACGTGAGTCGTGAGACATGAGTCGCGAGACGTGAGTCGCGAGACGTGAGACGTGGAACATGGGACGTGAGACGTGCGACGTGAGACGTGGGATGTGGGACGTGGGATGTGAGACGTGAGACGTGAGACGTGGGATGTGAGACGTGAGACATGAGACGTGAGACATGGGACATGGGACATGGGACATGGAACGAGAGACGTGAGACGTGAGACGTGAGACGTGAGACGTGAGACGTGAGACGTGAGACGTGACACGTGACACGTGGGACGTGGGACGTGACACGTGGGAGATGTGTGAGACGTGGGATGTCAGACATGTCACGTGGGACGTGGGATGTGAGAGACGTAAGACGTGTGACGTGTCACGTGAGACGTGAAACGTTCGACGTGCGACGTGCGACGTGTAATGTGCGACGTGCGACGTGCGACGTGCGATGTGCGATGTGCGATGTGCGACGTTCGACATGAGATGTGATACGTCCGTAAACATTAAACCTTGAAATTTATATTCATAAACTTTAAAGCTTACATTTTAATTGAAAATTTTAGAAGTTTAATAAATAGAATTGTTAATGTATCCATAAATTTGTACTAACAAATTTAAATTATACTCTTGTAAAAAAATGTATTAATAAAAAATGATTAAATACATATAAAATTGAAAGAATAAAAATATGAGGGTAAAAGTAATAATTAATGTTTATTTAACACATAAAAATAAAAATTATGAGGATAACAACAATAATTTTATTTATTAAATTATTAAATGAACGGAAGGAAGCAAAGGATGATCTGAAAAGTTAAACTAATGATGGGCAAAAAATCTAATTTTCATGATCCAATCAATTTTTGCTATGATCCAATCCATTTAATATTCATTTTATTAAAAATCCAATTCATTTTATTGGATTTGGATATCAATCTGATCTACATTTTATATATTTTATGAATTGTATATCCATACTCTAAATCTAGATTTTCAAAATGGATAATCCAAAATATCCAATTCAAATTTTCAGTTTATATTTCTGGTTAGGTTGGGCTAAAAGTTGAGACCGACTAGTTCAAATTTAGTCGTATTTGATTAAGTTGGCGTGACCCTATAAAAAATTTGGCTCAATTGGTCATGGACAAAATTTAGAAGTATTCGGTTGAGTTCACCCCGACCCAAATTTGACTACATTGGGCTAAGTCGACCTAGAAAATTTGATCATATTCGACTGAGACAACCGCGACCAAAATTTGGCTGTATTTAGCCTAGTTGGCTCCAGCCACAATTCGGTCGAATTCAGTCAAGTTGGCCCCGATTGAGATTTGGCCGAGTTGGCATTGGCCCAAATTTGGTTGTATTCGGCTGAGACGGCCTAGGATGAAATTTGGCCGTATTCAAATGAGTCAATCATGATCGAAATTTGGTCGTATTCAACTGAGTGAGCCACGACTGAAATTCGGCTGAATTCAGTCGAGTCGGCTCTGGTCAAAATTAGGTCGTGTTGGCCTCAATCAAAATTTGACTGAGTTGGTCCTGGTCTGAATTTGGTCATATTCGGCAGAGTCGATCGCAACCGAAATTTGGTCATATTTAGGCGAGCCGGTCCTGACCTAAATTTGGCCAAATTCAGTCGAGTTGGTCATGACCAAAATTTGGTCGAGTCGGCACTAGCCCAAATTTAGCCGTATTCGGTCGAGTAAGTCCTGAACGAAATTTGACTATATTCAACTTAGTCGGCTGTGATCGAAAATTGGTCATGTTCAGTCAAGTCGGTCCCGGTCGACGAATTTAGTGGAGTTAACCCTGACCGAAATTTGACTGATCAGGCCCTGGCCCAAATATGGCCATATTTGGCCAAGTCGGCTCTGGCTAAAATTTGGTCGTATTAGACAAAATCGATCCTAGCCGAAATTCAGTCGAATCCAGTCAGGTCGATCTCGGCTGAAACTTTGTCAAGTCGACCTTGGCCCAAATTTGGTCACGTCGTCTCCGACCGAAATTCATTCGAAAGTCATCCAAGTTTATCCCTTGCTAAAATTTGACCTCGTAGGCTTCGACAAAAAATCTGTCAAATTCTATGGTGTCAGACCTATGGACACAAGTTTTAAAAAATTTAATTTGAAATTATTTTATAAAAAATTGATTTTGAATTTTGAATTTGATCCAAATATTTAGATCTAGATTTAAACTTGATCTAAATATTTGGATCTGGATTTTAAAAAAATTCAATCTACTTTTTTTGAAAAAATAAATTTGGATCAGAAATTTAATCCAATTATTTAGATCCAAAATAAATGTGGATTAGATCATTAAAAATTTAATCCATGATCACCTCTAATTATATTTCTAATTATATTTGAGTATATTACTTTTAGCTATTCGGTTTAATGAGAAAACTAGTTTTCCTCTTATTATTCTATTAAATAATGAACTCAATCATAAGAATATGATTTCTTTTGCCCTTTCAATCTATTATATATTTATAATCCTATGAATACGTTCTCATAATAATATATCTCAATATTAAATAGTGCTTAAAAGAAGTTTCATACGCCTAATGTATAATTGACTTTTGTTGAATATCCTATAAGCTTTTTATTTAAATCCTTAAATTAAATATTTATTTATAGTTAAACTTAAATAAAATCAAGTCTTTTCAATTAAATACTCTACAACATTTTATATTTTTCAGCATTCAATATCTTTTTCATTGTTGTTCAAAATTATCATTTTTTCTTTCCGTGTCAATGCTGCAGACACATGTAATATCATGTCAGCACATTGATAACCAAGTCAACACACTAAAGAAAATTCATAGACCTTCGACAAAAGCAAAAATTATACCGGATACTTTGTGTGAAAATTAAAATATTACATAAGAGTGAAAATTTGTATTGGAAAATTGAAAAAACTCAAATTTATTAATGACTAAAAACTTATTTAAATCTTATAATTATTTTAATATAAATTCTTAAAAAAAATTAAAAATTTGTATCCCTCTATTTTTTATCATAATATATATATATATATATATTATTTTTTTTCATCATATGATCATGGATCACATATCATGTTAATGGGGTAATAGAGTTATTCAACACTAATACATGGAATAACTTAACATAGACGTTAAGAGTAGAAATGACTCAAGCAATATATAAAACTTCAAAAAATTGAGTAAAAGACAATCCAAAAAGACCAAAAACTTATTTAAGCCTAAAATATACAATGTGAAGTAACATCTCAAACAAGAACTAGTATTCCCACCTTATAAAAGATGAAAGAGAGAGAACATCCTACCATTCTTTGGCAATGTAACGAAAGTTTTACAATCCACAAGAGAAATCATATTGGCTGCTGTTTTCGGATGTAATATCCAGATATCACTTTGAAACATGCTACTTGATAAAACTATAAAAGGAGAATATTTCCTTCAATTTCCTGTATGCTGCATCGCAGAGGACAGTGAGTAAAAAATGGAATAATCCAGAAAACAAAGAAAACGAAACAATCCAAATACAGCCATCAATTCAGGTTGCTACCATATTAAAGTCATGACTTTGTAATCTCGCTTCTCAAACACTACACACTATATTTGAACTCCTAAGTTGACATGTATTATTCAATGGGAGGGTTGAAAACCAAATCCTGCATTAGAAAAAGACAGAATTGTTTAAAGTATCATATTCATAAGGGCATATCCAAAATTATGTAAAGATAGATGAGAAATTGAGAATTTTTGGGAGAAACCTGATCGCACACAGGGCAACTTTCACTTCTTTCCATCCATTCCAGAATGCATGCAAGGTGAAAATGATGGTCACAATTCGTTACGAGTTTTGGATTCTCCGCATCATATTCTGCTAGGATAAAAGGATATACATCCGTCATCAGTAAACATAATAACTGTCACATAATAAATTACCTAATTAATACCATCAGCTATAAATATTTTAAAAAAAAGGAGCCAAGAGAACATCACCTTCTAAACAAATTGGGCATGTATCCTCCTCTTCTACTAAAATTACAGGTTTTCCAGACTTTGCAAGTTCAATTTCAGAACCCATAGCAGAATCTATCTCTAGATCAGTCTGAACTTTGCATTCTGATTCCTTCAGCTCTTCCATCTTAACTGGGGTCCCATGATTGTCTTCAGATACTGGTTCTTGAATAGCACTAGAATCTGTAGAAAGCAAGGGTGCATTATTCTTATCACTATGAATTTCTTGAGCTGCAGGTGGAGTTTGCGTGGTACCAAACGTAACATTGAAAGGGATAGGAGCAGGAGGAGGTCTATAAGTATCAGGAGATGACGTATCTAGATTAGTATCAACCAAGAGTCGCCCAGAGAAAGCAGAAGCGGCACCCTGGTGAGATGATAGAGGAACATGTTCCTCTGGTGCTCTTGGATACTGCTAAGAGAATGCAGCAAATGAAGCAATGTTATAACATTTTGAGATAACAATCATAGATAATAAACAACGGAAAGCAATCATAAACTCAGTTACTTGAAACAGCCTTCAAAACCTCATTGAACAAAGCATTAAAAATCTCCACCTTATATGATCTGATATCTTTTATCAAGAGCAAAATATTCATTTCGGTCCTCTAAGAATTAGGTGTTGCGTTAATAGGTTGAATGATTCATCCTTCCTTTATGATCGCATCATAGTAGTCTATAAATGTTATTATGATACTAAATTGGTCCTCAAAGTGACATCATATCAGTTAGTTCTTCAAAAGACGAAACTGATGGCATTCACCTATCGCTGGAGGATCAATTATATGTTTCTTTCTAATAAACGGAAGACTGTATGTTGATCAACTTCACTTATTATCAGTTTCCTTTCTTACACGAATAGACTTAATTGAGAACCCTCTTAAACCTTCCCTCAGTAGGTGGCAAACCAAGTTACAAGCATCTTCCGTGCCAAATCTGTCTATCACACAATCTATGTCTTTCCCTCCTTTTCGGTTTTGTTGAAGAGAAAGAAAGCACTGAATATAAGTGGAAAGTTTTCTAACCCAAAAACAGTGAAATCGATGCATGTCCCGCAACAATAAATCAAATCCTCCTCAGAAAAGCAAAGTTAGGCAAAAGCAAAAAATAAAATAAAGTAAAAGCACAAAATTCAATTATGAAAAGCACACTGACATAATAGTAGGCAGGTGGAGCGCTCAACACAGTCTCCTTAGAAGAGCAACAGCAGCAGCAACCGCCCATCACGCCTTATCTCCGGCATCCAAAAGTAATTATAGCTACTGAGTGCATCATTTCACCTTCATCAGCACATACATGCAAAACCCCTTCAGATAATTAATTAATATAAAGACCATGATTCTACATTTAAAACCACACACACACACTGGGTGGATAATTCAACTTCATCACCATATGCATGTACAATTCTTTCACATAGTTAATTATAATAAGAACACGACTTCACACTAATCCACACAAGCACGAAACCACGAGAGTCAGCAACCCATTCAGTTATCGCAAATTCACGATCGCGCGTGGAAATCACTCTACCTCACCGAAAGAGAGTAATTATACCTAACTCTCCGAAACGCAATCCAATTCATCAAGACCTATTACCAATTTTAAATAGAAAGTAAATACTAAGCAAAACGATCAGAACAGGCCGCGATTAATTTGAAACTTGAAAACAGAGATTGATAGAAAAGCGCTTCAAATAAATAGATAAATCTCAGGAGAAAGTTCAACGAATTCATTTTGAAGCAGTCATCAAGTATCAACAGGATATAAAAAAAGGGGAAAACGCGATAAATTAGTTGCAACAAAAAAAAAATAAAAAACGACACAGTATCCAATAGCTGAGCTGAAAAGCAAGGAAAAGGAGGGATATGAGCAAGTAATGAGTCCGAAATCAGCAGAAAGATAGGAGTGGCGATGGAGAATGGAACCTTGAGATTGAGAATTGAGAAATCGAAATTCAGCAACAGAAGACGAGAAGAAAAAAGAAGACGAAGAAGAAGAAGAAGAAACTGCGCGAGTGATTGCTTTCCTTGGTATTTGACACGATGATGTGTTGGTGTGTGTGCGCAAGTGCAGAGCAGGTTTACGTGTACGAGAAAAGAATTGCACGGAAAAATTGAAAATTCCCCCCACTTACCCCCTTCGTTAGCTTTCGTCATTCCTCCTCGCATCTCAACCGTTCATTTCCTCTTCCTTTCAGTTAATCAAACGCGTAGATTTGATTTTCTTTCGTTTTATGACCCGTGGTTCTTTATCGATAAAGATGAAATAAATAAAGAATATGTGGCTCCATCATGGAAAATGAGGATCATCCACCCGATATTGTATGTTTCTATTCCTGATAATACAAACTTAATAAATATGATTATTTTAATCTTCACAGCGATTATGAATCCATCAAACCTGATTCTACGTAATTATTGGATATGTTAAGGGATTATTAAAAAACAATAGAAGTTAACTGTATTTTGGAAGTGACTAATATTAACCTCCCTTCTAAGCAAATAATATTCATAAACTTAGTTATCTGAATATCTAAATCAACGCGTGTAATTATTGGATACGCAATAGTCAAATAAAGGATTATTATTCTTCTATAATTAATTTCCATCTTTTAACCATTATATTATACAAATTATTCAAGACACAAATTGCGCTGATATAATTAGTTTACGTTTGATTGTATGTTTTAAATTTAATTTGTAATTAATAATAATACAAAAAGTTGTCCAATCATTTTAATTTCCGTATTAATATGAGATTCGTCCGAGAGCTCAACTATTCACAAAACTAAAATAACGTTTATGTTGATGGAAGAAGTTAATTAATGTAATTTAATTTTACTAATTCCACCTAAAACAAAATCCATTTAAATATGACGTACTATACAAAAATAAAAGACAAATTATTTTTTTCTTTCTCTGTCTAAAAAGAAAAGGAAAGTAAAAGAAGGAAAAAAAAAGTTCCATATTTAATTAAGAAAAGTCATAAAACTAGTTTTTCGTACGTATCCATAAATACTTTGATGTTATATCCTTTTCTGCATTTTTTTTTTCATTCTGTACTGATTCACACAGTTTTCTTCTTTGATGTAAAATATTTTAATGCTCATTTAGTTAAATTAAAATAAAACAATCCTAAAAAAGTTCAGAGACCGAAAAATACGTTAAATCACTATTAAAGCATGAACAAAATAAGTGGATAAAATATCTAGAACATTTAGTCTAAGGAATAAAAAGGTATCGTCCATAGTTTTGATACATGAACATCAGATTCTGAAGTGTGATACTATGTCAAGATAAATGAGTTGGATATGGACAGTGTGTATTCGTAATTTAATTTGTAATAAAAAAAAATTATCGTTATTTGCTCAGTTATTTATTTTGAATATCCGTTTAAAATATATTAATGGGTTTTTTCTAAATACACGGATATCTATGCATATTATAGAAAAAATATTTTATATTTTTTAAACAAAATTATGAAAATATATATATCAGATTAAATTTTAATTTTAATTAAATTTAATGTAATAAATATATATTAAATTTAACTTAATAAAACATAAATCAATTTTATTTTTTATTTTTTATTTTTTTTGGATAACATATACTTATAGATACAAATAATATGATATTTGTATCCGACCAGTTTATAATTTATGAATAGATATTAAAATATTTGTTATTCGGAGGTAATAAATATTCACATGTACCAACTATTCTTTGTGGATTTTATTTGCAGATACATACGGATACAAATAATTTTGTCATCCTTAATTATGTAAAAGTTAATTTGATTTCTCCTCAATTCAACCTTATTTTATTTGGAGTTTCACTTTGTCCAACTATACCTTATTATAGTTAAATCGAGTTTGATTTATCCTAACTTAAGTTAGGACTAACTGAGTTTAAGACAATGTCAATACCTTACATATATTTAGACTTTACTTCACTCGATCTCAACTTGTCATAAACTTGAACCAACCAAATTTGATTTGCACACTACCTAATCTAACCTTCGTGGATCCAACTAAAGTATGACTTGGGCTTAGTCGAGTCCAAACCAACCTTCATAATTTCATCCCACCCAACATTTCCTTATCTAGACTCGGGCCAACTTAAGTTAATGTTGACCTTGATCTGCTCATGTTGATATGGACTAGGGATGTCAACGGGACGGGTAGGGTACGGGTAGTAGCTCCCCCGTACCCTACCCGCTGGATAAATATTTACCCCGTACTCATACCCATATTCATCGGGTATCCATTATACGGGTACCCGTCTATTTTTTTCATATTCGCGGATATCCACGGGTATTTACAAAAATATTTTAAAAAATAAATATTTAACCATAATTAGTGCTTAGATCAACAAGTTCCCTTTCTCCGATTGATTCTTGAAAAACAAACAAATAAAAAATCACTATCAATTTATATTGTAGTTTATTTTTGAATAAAATATTAAAGAAATTACTAACTTCATCAATGTCCACCTCTTGCAACATTGTATAAAGTTTCATGTTGTCCAATTTTAATCTAGAAAAG
>Ga0214543_1002869_pt1 | contig 33916 bp, 19 predicted proteins | sample CNSS2metaG_FD_160094 | JGI IMG/M metagenome (GOLD analysis project Ga0214543, IMG submission 160094) | Root nodule microbial communities from cowpea collected in UCLA plant growth center, Los Angeles, California, USA - CNSS2 | ecosystem: Host-associated > Plants > Roots > Nodule | place: USA... | reverse complement strand
TCCCGTCGGCTACTAATGGGCGAGGAGTCCTTAGTATGGTGATTGCATGTGTCGGGCGCACGATGGGCAAGGAACTGTTATGTTCCCGTCGGCTACTATTGGGCGAGGAGTCCATAGTATGGTGATTACGTGCGTGCCAGGGTCCAAGTGAGAATACTTGGATGATTTACTACAGACGAGGAGTTTGTAGGGCAAGACTATGAGCGGGATAGGCTCATAAGGTTGGACCACGAATGAGTTAGTTTCGTGGAAGCACAGTGAAGTCCCAAGATCTAGTTCATGCATATGACTCATGAAGGACTATGAGGTTATGGTGGGGTGAATTGAAAAGTATGAGTATTCTAGTTATGTTATTTTGGGTTGGACAACATATTTATATTCATGTTTTGATTATATATATTGTGCATACCTCACCCTTTCTCTGTGTGTGTGGCTATGATCGGATAACTTGCTATCCGGGAGCAGATGACGTGACAGGTGAGCCAGTAGATGCTTAGACTCGGAGCGAGGACTAGCAGGGGATGTTTTTGAATATACATATATTCTATGTTTTATCAATTTAGCTTTGAGAAAATCATGTAAACCTGGCAGGAGCCATTGACTTTTATTTCAGTTTTATGAAATTATGGACTCCTGGTTTTATAGCTTATTATATATTAGAGGTTTAAATTTCCCTTGTTTTGGGAAATAGTTTATATTCAATGTGGTATTTATTGTATTTCGAATTTTATTTAATTAATATCAGTAATATTCCATAGGGATGTTACAGGAACGAAATTAGTGTTTTTATCTTTACTTATCTTTTATTACGATAATATGAAAAAGTTAATTTTTCATATTATCTAGTAAAATCTAAGTAAAGAGGGATAATTGTCAACACCCAATTTCGTCCGGCTGAATAAATTTATTTTCAAGAAAAAAATAATAAATAAATAATGTTAATGGTAAATAAAAAAGGTGAAATATTTTTTCTTCAAATATTTTCAAACTTTTAGCAAAAAGAAAAAAAAAGAGTTCAAGAAAAAAGAGAAAAAAGGAAGAGCCCAATTTGTTATTAATTATCACACTCCTTTTCATGAGCCCAACAATTCAAATATTTTATACCCTTTGTTTCTGAAAGATAAATTAGTGATATGATTGTAATGATTAGAAACAATATCTCTTCAAATGGTAAGAATCAATATTCTAATTGGGATTGATTTTGTTATCTGATTTGTTGACGTTTAGAATCAATATTATTGATCTTGATTTATTTTGTGCTCTGATTTGCTGCGATTTGATTCCCATAATATGTTGTTATCATGACCAACTTCTTCCTTATATTGTTCATTACAATTAAGACTGAGATTGCATTGATATTGCAAGATGTGAGTATAAATACACACTTTATAATACGGAAAGGAGGACCAAAAAAAATTCTCTATACTTCTCTAATTTTTTTCCATCATCACTCTCACACATACCTCCTTTTTTATCTCTCTTTAAAAAAAGAACAGATTAAAGGAGGTAGAAAAAAAAAAGAGAAGAAAATATTCTCTACACTTCTCTAATTCTATCATTACTACCCACATAGACACCTCTCATCTTTATCTCTATTGGAAAAACAAACACAAAAATATTAGAAAAGGATAAAAAAAAAGAGAAAAGAGAAAAGGTGAGGAGATATTGAAATTTTGTTAAGGTATATCACTATCAATTCTTCCATCTTTTGATTTAGTTTTTTCAATTTTCATTCCTTTTTTTAATCATAAAAAATATTTTTCCCCTTTCTTTAGTATCTGCCCGACCGCTTGCGTCGCATGACATTCGATTTAGACTTTTGTTTTTTTTAAATATATACAAATGATCTAAAAATAAAAAATAGTTTTCTTTGTTTACGCTTTTATATCTATTTGGTTGCTCACGTCGCAATGACATTCACAACTACTTTAAAATAATTTTAAAAAAATATTAAAAATGTATAAATGATTAAAAAAATTATAAAAAAGATTATAAAAAAAAATTATTTCAAGTATTTGTCCGGCCGTTCGCGTCGCGTGACACCAATTTTAAAATAATACTAAAATTTAAATAAAAAGGTTTTCAAAATTATAAAACAAATTAAATCATTTTTTAAATAATTTTCCAAATAGTTTTTCATAAATAACTACATAACCCCGATTCTCCATTCACATGGAGATACGTAGGAGCGAGGATTAATCCTCGTCGGGCCCTAAAAAATAAAAATATTTTTGTTTCTTTTGTACATCCTTTTATATTATTTTTTGGGAAAAATAAATATTTTGAAAAACCACATAACTTTTGCATATTTAATTAAAAGTATCGTCTTAGGACGGGCGTTGTAGGGTGCTAACACCTTCCCCACGCGTAACCGACTCTCGGACCCAAAATCTGGTTTTTCGCAGACCTTGCTCATTTTTTATGGTTTTCCATAGTTTCCTATAGGCTTAAATATACATTTGGTCCCTATTTTTGTTGATTTTATTCAATTTGGTCCCTATTTTCGTTTTATGTTCAATTAGGTCCTCATTTTCGTCAAATTGTGGTCAATTTGGTCCTTTTCACTAACGGTGTTTAAATAGTTAACGTTTTTTAACAGTACATGCCACGTGTCAGCTCTTGGTTTTTTTGATTTTTTTAAATTTTTTTTTTTGGGAAATTAAAAAAAATTAAAAAAAATTAAAAAAAATTAAAAAAATTAAAAAAACCAGGAGCTGACACGTGGCATGTATTGTTCAAAAACGTTAACTATTTAAGCACCGTTAGTGAAAAGGACCAAATTGACCACAATTTAACGAAAATGAGGACCTAATTGAACATAAAACGGAAATAGGGACCAAATTGAATAAAATCAACAAAAATAAGGACCAAATGTATATTTAAGCCTTTCCTATAATAACTATGGTGGCGACTCCAAACTCTTTTTTTTGCAAAATTTAATTTTTGATTCGTCGTCCCATTGGGATTTCGGTTGCGACACACACCTACATCATGCTCACTTAAATATTGAAGGTGTAGTGCTTACCTCTCGGAGCTCCCTTTGTGCTGGTGGTCTTGAGTTCCCTTAGCTTATGCTCTTTTAATGCCTCTATTTCAGCCTTTTTTTCGTATTTATCTATTGCTTCTCCTTTCTTTTTTGTTATGCTCCTCCAATGCTAGGGGTTCCTTTTTTTTTCTTTTTCTAGTCTCTTTTCCCTTTTTTTTTTCTTTCCAATGGAGCAAGGCCCCCCTATTTGTTAATACTATGTCATTTTCCTCTTTCATTCATATTCTGCTTGAACTTTTGAAAATGGCCAAAAGCACGAGGCAGGTTCTACCACTCCACCAGCTTTTGCTACTATTGTCATGGAGTGGAGCATTGATACCCAATGTTTTTGTTTTCATGACAAGACTTAAAAGCTGAGAAAAATGTAAAGATCTAATCACTTTTAGTTGCATGGACGGGTAAAGGGGAAAAGGGACAATAGGACCAATTTCAAATGTAGTTGACTTTCATTTCCTATTTTTTTCATTCTATATATATGGCTTAAATATATATTTGGTCTCTATTTTAGTTATTTTTATTCAATTTGGTCCTCATTTTTTTTTGTGTTCAATTAGGTCTCCATTTTCGTTAAATTTTGGTCAATTTGGTCTTTTTTACTAACAGTGTTTAAATAGTTAATTTTTTGAACAGTACATGCCATGTGTCAGCTCCTAGGTTTTTTAATTTTTTTTTAAACAAATTGAATTTCTTTTTTTATTTTTTTAAACTTTTTCATTTTAAAAAAAGTGTCCATGTTGTATCGTCCCATTTAATAAACACGCTTAATTAAATGAAACATCACACATGATAATATAAAGAGCAAAGTTGCGAAGTATAATGTCACTCCTTACAGATATCCAAGGTACTTAGAATGAAAAACTAAGGGACACCACGATGCCAATAACAAGACAGATTAATAGATCGACAATATTCAAAAATAAATGCTCAAAGAGCAAGATAATACAAGGGACTATCGCCCTAAAAGAAAACTCAAAGATAAGCGGGATCTGACCCAAGACGAACTAAGCAGCGAAATATCCATCAACTTGATGACCACAGGGAGTTCTCGCATCTTCTCACATCAATAAATTGATGATCATTGCAAAAGGAGAAAACAACACATAGAACATACAAGCAAGCAGAAAGGGTAAGCTAGAGCAAAAAAAGGTTTTTATCATGCAATTGGACATACAATTTAAAAGTCAAGCATACATAAATCCACCAAGCATATAATGATCGACAAGCAATACACTAAGACTCAAGACACGATTATCCGGATACATATAATCAGTCGGATTCACTGGATGCTTGCGCTTGTGGTGGCCTCTACTACTCTACAGAGCCAATTGTCAATGGGTTTCACCCTACCACTCACAAGGTTAACCTTCAAACATTTAAAGCCATTATCCTGCCAAAGACTAGGGCCTTCTGCTACTCTCACCACTCGAGTCAGTACGCTCTACGTGAGACTAACTGACTCTTTAGAGTGTCAGGATGCAACCTTTACTTGAATCCTTACTAAATTATATAATGAGGCACCACCACGAACCTTCGTGGAATTACGTCCTAATCATGAGGCACCACCATGAGCTCCCACTAACAAGGATCATAGAATTACATCCTGACCATGAGGCACCACCATGCAACCATCATGGAATTACGTCCTGACCAATGAGGCACCACTACGAAACCATCATGGAATTACGTCCTGACTAATGAGACACCATCATGAGATCTCACCTAGAGATTCATGGAATTACGTCCTTAACCACACCAAATTCATGTCTCACTAACCAAGCATAAAGTTATCATGCAAACCAATTCCATGCCAATATGTACAACCAACCATCCAACAATTCATACTTTCCATTCCATCATAACAACATCTCATCCCCATTTAATCTTTATACAACATACATGGCACTACAAATCATATGTTACATGCATTTTCACATATTTCATGCTTTAAATAGGGCACTCCAACCAACCATACAACCAGCAATTAAAAACATGTAAAAGAACACAATTCTAGCACCAGTCTCGCTCAAGCTATGGACCCTCGCTCAAGCGAAAGAGGTCTTTCGCTCAAGCTACAGGACCTCGCTTACGCGAGACTACCAACAAAACGCATAACAGGGTTCGCGAGTTCTCGCTTAGTCGAGACCTCCTTGCTTGAGTGAGACTGCCCTTCGCTCAAAGTGGGGTCTCTCGCCTGTGCAACAACAAAGCGAACCACAACAGGATACCACGAGTTCTCGCTTAGGCAAGACCCTCTCGCCTGAGCGAGATGCTTCATTGCTCAAAACGAAAGCCCTCCGCTTGAGTGAGAGCTCGAGTAACAACCTAGACAAGTTTCTGTTATTCTCGCCTAGGCGAGACAAGGTCACTTGGGCGAGATTATCAATTCTCGCCACTGTTCGTACCTGCATCAGCCACACGTACAAGCCCAACCACATAACAAGGTAGTCCATACATTCACAGTAGCATACAAGCCATACAATCGTGAAACAACAGCAAGGCAAGCAGAAAATCGAAATAAACAAGTAAGCCCTAACTTCCCTTACTTGGAAAAAGCTAGCCAAACGACTCTGACACCTAAGCCCACGAACACCACGGCTCCAGGAGAAGATTTACGAACTAGGATCAGCGGCACAGAATGAAAATGAGGATACCACAATGAACCTCTATCGAAAACACGAAAATAAGACTTAGAAAGGAGAAAGTATAGTTTGAGCACTAACTTACGTGAGATGGAATTGAATTTTGAGTTAGCGTGAGCAAGAAGGGGACCAAACCCTAGCAGAGCTTCTGATGAGGGAAAAAGGAGAGAGTAAGGTGGTTGTTTTTGGCAAAATGAGCTAAAATTAGAGGGTTAGGCTGGCTTAGGAGTTTTGGGCACCCTATGGGTCAATCTTAGGCCCAACTGATTAAGGCATGCCTTAAAACTTTAGGTTGCAAAAATAAAAGGGCCTTACACACGTGTCAAGTCATAATTGTGCCATGTATCAATGTCAGTGCCACGTGTCAGGTTGTGGTTGTGTTATTTTTTTTTCTTGTTCAATTTAGTCCCTATATTCATTATTGTTGTTCAATTTAGTTCCTATATTCGTTATTTTTGTTCATTTTCGTCCCAATTTTGGTTAAAATGAATCAATTTTGTCTCTCTCAAATGTACATAAAATTTAATATCTTTTATGAAAATTATACTAATATTTTTTTAAAATTAATATTTTTATTAATTATTTTTGAAATTCAATTATAAATTATTAAATTTAATTATAAATTTAATAAAATTTTTATATTTAATTGTTAAATAAAATACAATTATTTAAATTATTATAAGAATATAAATATTAATTTTTTTTTCTAATATTTATATTCTAAAATACTAATACTTTTAAAATTGATATTTAAAAATATTTCAAATATTATAAATATTTTAGAAAAGTAAAATAATATTAATAAAATTAACATTTAAATACAAAACATTAGATTTTAATTTAATATCTAAAATACAATAAAAATATTAAATATTTTAAATTTAAATGTCAAATTTAGATATGTTAATATATATTTTTAAAATATTTGATAATTATATTTTAATAATATTTTAAATAATGATATTCTATTTAACAATTCAATCTAAGAATTATATTTAATTTATAATTAAATATAATCATTTATAATTGAATTTCAAAAGTAATTAATAATAATATCAATTTTAAAAATTTATATATATAGTAAAGGATAAAACAAAATGGAATAAGAAAATAAAAAATTGAAAATAAAATTAAATAAATTAAATTAAACAAAATTGGATAAAATAAAATAAAAATAAAACAAGATAAAATAAAATAAAAAATAAAACAAAACAAAATAAAATAAAAATAAAAATAAAACAAGGTAAAATAAAGTAAAAGAAAAACAAGAAAAAATAAAATTAAAGTTAAATAAGATGAAAGTAAAAATAGAAATATATATATATATATATATATATATATATATATATATATATATATATATATATATATATATATATTCATACTCAAATCAATGTTCACCCTTTGCATTTTTCTCCCTTCTTCCTAATTATTTTCCAAGTCAATTTCTCTTTTATTGTTATCCGGACGAAATTAAGTGTTGATAGTTATGTATTTGTATTCTTATTTTGGTTTTCCTGTTAAGTGAATCTCTTTTCTCTTGAGTTTTTAGAAGTGAACATTCACATCTAGATAACCTTGGCTATCTTAATGTTCAGTGAAAATCTTCTTAAAGTTTTCTTAATCACCATAGCACCATATATTGTTAATGCTAAAACGGGTCTTTATCACTAAGTCGATAAACTTAATCATGAAAATACGGGAAACCTTCCAATCTCTTCTACGGTTACGACAACATACACCCATTGCAATAATTTCTTCACCAACAAAGGCAGTTAGGTCATAACCATGACGATTGCTAGTCATGTTTACATGAAGTTGCAACAAAGTCATTGGAAGATGCATAGTCAAAAGCAAAATACTAATAACATGTTATTTTTTTTATATGAAGAGCACAATATTTTGTATACAAGAAACAAAAAATCAAAGAGACACCTAATCACCCTGGAGTAGAGTTGTCAAAATGGGTTGGAATTCTCGAGTCAACCTGACCTACCATGGGTTCGAGCCGGGTTGGGTTGAAACTTTTTACAAATTTTAATACGGGTTAATTTTTTACCTGGCCAGCCTACAATCTGGCTCACCCAGGTTGAACTAGTGGTGAGCCTTGACTTACCAACCCGCAAATAAAAAGTCACATAAGTGTTTTTTTTATTATGTTAGGTTTTGCATTTGGGTCAGGTTAGGTTATTTTTCTTAACCAACACATAGGTGTTTTTGTGATTCTAGTTTGTAGTTGGAGTTTAACCTCCTTTTGTATTGCATTTGAATTCTATTGAGGTTTATTTAGATTCTAATTAGAATTATAATTTAGTTGTTTTGAGATTGGAGAAAAAAATTGTATTTTTTTAATTAAGTGAGCTAGTGAACCAACCCATTTAACCGACCACCCGTGATGAGCCGGGACGAATTCAAATTTTTTTGGCTCGCTAATAAATGAGTTGGGTTGGGTTGGCTCACTAAGTGGCCAACCTGTGATGGGTCGAGCTGGGCTAGACCGGGTTACCCGTTTTGATAGCTATACCAAGGATGAATTGTGGTAAATTCAAAAAACTACATAATGAATGGTTTCATCACAATTTTGTCCTTAAAAGACACATCAAAATAGTGAATGGTTTCATCCTATATAGTAATATAATAATAATAATAATAATAATAATAATAATAATAATAATAATAATAATAGGGAAGTTATGGTTGGGTCAGCTCATTCCTCTTCCTGTATTTTCATATGTACTATTTGCACCTCCATATGTTACACATCATTTGTCATCGTTTTAGGACATGTGTTTCATCACAATTTTGTCTTTAAAAAACACCTCAAAATATGGAAAGAAAAATGTATATTTAAATCGTCTTAAACCTCGACTTCCAAACAATGTGAGACTAGTAGATGATAATATTTTTTAGTAATCATCACAAACATAATAACAAATATATGTCTATAAATATTGTTTTGCCATCAGTAATTTTATTCTAATTTTCTATTATTCATTTTGGTTTTTTAACAAAAAAAAAAGTACAATAATGTATTCCCATATTATAATCCTTAATAGATAATTTTAAATTAATTTCCTCGCTCAAATAAAAAATAATAAATTCTTCACAGTTTCAATTAGTTTTGTAATTATATTCTTACAAACGAATTTTTATTTTTATTTTTATTTTATTTTTATTTTTATTTACTTTTAAAAAAGCTTTCCAAAAATTTTCCAACAACTATACTAACAAAAAGAAAATTTTCACTTTCATTCTTAATATTAACATTTAAAAAGATTTACTATTTATACAAATAAATTCTGATTTTAACCTCACAAAATTTTTAAATTTCTTACCTCTCTCAAACAAATTGAATTTTATTCTACACAATTTATTTATTTATTTATTTTCTTAATTTGTTATTACTTTTTGTTCTTTTTCACTCTCCTTATTCCTCAACCTCTACATAGCACAGCAAGCGTTGCCAGAAAACAATACCCGAAAACGATTTTTAATGACAAAAACACTGCAAAAACCACAAAACAAAGATCCAAATTTGTTGCCTCAAGAGTTCAATTTCAACCACAAATAATTCATCACTCCAAGAGAGATATAAAACATTATTTTAAGGTTTAATTAGTCGTTCTATCCCTTTTTTATTCCAAAAATATCAAATTGTTATTAGTTTGAATTTGATTTTAATTTGTGAAAAAATGTATTTAGATCATTTTTATTAATATTGTTCGTATTAATTTTTTACTAATCATAACCAAATTAAAACTAAAACAAATTTAAAATCTAATTTAATATTTTTAAACCAAAACAGATACTAAATCACTAATTAAATCTTATTTTAATATATTTGTTCAGTGGGCATCGAATTAAGTCTATTTGATTTTCAACTACTAATATCACTTTTCAATTTTACTTTATTTAAACATTCAAATACTTTAATTATATATATATATATATATATATATATATATATATAACTACTAATAAAAATAATTACATAATTAAATATAAAAGAATTCATTTTCAAAATGAAATAATTACATACAAATACATTAAATTCTGAAAATATTTCTTTACACTTAAATATCTAAATAGAATGAAAATAATGAAATTCATTTCAAATATGTTATTTACAAAAAATAAAACTAATCTTATTAATAAATAATAGTATTTCCCAAATAAATTAGTATTCTTGAAATGAATTCCTCTAAATTGTCCCGCTCTCCATTTTTATTTACTAAACATCTACTACTAACTTATTTAAAAAAGAAATTAAAACTACATAAAACCATATTCTTAATTTTTAACTTTACATTAAACTTCTTTTCAAATAAATTCACCTACATATTATTTAATTTTATTTTTCTAATTTATTAAACCTATTTTTTTATTAAATAAACTATTTTAACTAAATAAATTTACATTTACAAATTTAAGTTTACAAAAGTCAACCATAATTAGAATATATTATTATCATAATTTTCTTATTACCATATTCTAATAATCTTGTTTATTTTTTGTATTCTTCTAATTCTTTTCTCCTAACTAAATTTTAAATATTAAACTCTATATTTGTCAATTTTAAATTTACATCACACTATAAAGATTTTAAACTTATTAGAAATATTTTTAATAAATAAATATGCATTTCAAAATTTTATTCCAAAAAACAAACAAACATTTTGATACTCCAACTTTTTAAAATTAAAAAAGAAAGAAAAGAAAAAAGCTGTCTGGTAGAATATGGCTTTGCAGGAGCCGAATTCTAGCTGCCAAAACTCCTTAACTGCAGAAAAAGCCAAGTCCTAATTTCTTTGACCGGAGACCCAATTCGTTTCAACTACCGCTGAAAATATCGCTATTGCTGGAAAATATTCCATTCTGAAAAAAATTGCATTCTGGATAAAGAATGCAGTTTTCTATGTGTTGTTTCTTTTATCCTTTTTTTTATCTAAGCTTCAGGCATTGATCTACGTTCTTGAAGTTCCTTGAGAATTTTGAATACAAAAATTTTGATTGTGAATTTAAATAATTCATAATAATCTAAGTGTTGTCTTCCATTTCAGAGGTTTGACGTATTGAAGTGTCGGTGTCCTTGAGTGTCCATCCTACATAGATGGAGGTGCCATGTGCCTCAGTTTTTTTTCTTTTTACTGTCTATTTTTCGTCTTTTTTCTCGATTTTTTTTTCTTAAATAGCACGGATTCGCTTTTTATTTTCCCACCTAGCATACAGTGCTTAATATTTACAGCAGCAGCAGTAGCACACTTTTAAAATTGATTCAAAAATTGATTTCTCGATAATCAAATCCTAACCTGACTTGGAATGAATTTTTTTATTTTTAATTTCCGTTTTTTATTAAATTTTTCTATTAAAAATAAAAGAAAAAAATTAAAATTTTTATTTGTTTATTTTTAATTAAAAGGGAAGGAAAAAAATATTTTAAAGTGTAATAAATGATTTAATATTTTGAAATAATTAAATATTTTAAAATATATAATTATATTTTTAAGTAAATTAAGTTTTTTATTATTTGACATGCAATATATAAATAATTAAAAATTATATTTTAAAAATAGAGAAATAAATAATTGATCGAAGATTATTTGTAAAAGGAGAAAAATATTTAATTGTACAATAATTCAAACTAAAAATAATTACTTAAAAAAAAGTTAATTATTTAAAACTTCACGCCTCAAAATTTAATATCAAATTTTAACTACAAATCATCAATGCCTAATTTATAAACTTTCAACAACAACAAAATAATAATAAAATCAAATTATTTTACAATATAATTTTGCAATCAAATTTTTTTTCCTTTAACAACAACTTTTCAATCGATTATTTATTCCTCTATTTTGAACATATAATTTTTAATAATCTATATATTACATTTCAAATAATAATAAACTTAATTTATTTTAAAATATAATTATACATTTTTCAATATTTAATTGTTTCAAAGAATTACATCAATTACCATTAATAATCACTAAATTAATTTATTATAATTCTTACCATTAATTTTTTTTCCTTTTCTTATAAAAAGAATAAAACTAAACAAATAAAAAAAAATTAGCTTTCTCTTCAATTTTGAAAAAAAAAACGAAAATTAAAGAAAAAATATCCAGCTCGATTTCTCGAGAATCGAATTCTAACTAGTTTTGGAATAATTTAAGAAAAAAACAAGGTCAAAATTCGGTTTTTAATAACGGAATTCTGACCCATTTTCAAAAGTGTGCTAAATTGGTAAATAAAAGGGTTAAATATGTTTTTGATCCTTCAAGTTCCAGTGAATTTTGGAATTAGTCCATTTTCGAAACTTGATATCAATTTAGTCCTTCATCTTTAGAAATGTGTGAATTTAGTCCTACTTACCAAATTTTGTTAATTTTATTTAACATTTTAAATGCATTTTATGATAATATTTAAGTTAACATTGAAACGAAAATGTGTCAAATGGTGTAAACAATTTAAATACTATCATAAAATGCGCTTGAAACGTCAGATAAACTTTACAAAATTTGGTAAGAAGGACTAAATTCATAATTTCTAAAGATAAAAGACTAAATTGGTATCAAGTTTCAAAGAGAGACTAATTCCAAAATTCACTAAAATTTGAGGGACAAAAACATATTTAACCCTAAATAAAATATACACTGTGCTATTTGAGTGATTATTTTTGGTATATGTGCTAATGTAGAAAAAAATTCGTTCTATCAAAACAAAATACAATAGATAAATTTTGAGTCCTTTTGAGCCGTAATTAATTTTTTTTTCTTTTAGTTTTAGACGCTATATTTTATTTTAATGAAATAAACTTGTTTCTAACTTTTCAAACTTATATTTTTTATTATTATTTTAGTATTTTAAATTTTATTTTTTTTGTAATCTATTTTTTTAATGCTTTTTCTTTTTATTTATTCCAATGAAATTGGTTGATGATAATATCATTATCATATTAAAGTTCAAAACTTCAAAAGGATTTCAAATAAATTCCTGAAAGTGTGATTTGGTAATCTCATTACACCAAAATTTAAGAAGTAATGTAACTTGATGTATACTAATAGATATTTAGATAGCAACATGATATTACTTAGTTAAATTGAGACTTTAGTAAACACAAAATCCTAAAAACACAAAATCCACACATGAAGCTCGTATTTTATGCACTTCCTTGCAGTTAGAAAGAATCGCTTCAGCAATTAACTTCATTAATATGGCAGGGATAAAGGCACAAAAATATATAACAGGGACAACAACTAAAAATGATCAGGGATATAAAAAAAATTTAAAAAAAAATAAACTATGTTGTAAAGACTACAAAGTTAATTACACCATAACATAAAATGAAAAGTTAGAAACAAATAACCTTCCAAGTCAATCCATGTAAAGGAATTAACGCACATATTTTGAACCATCCATCATCAATTTCATTTTCCTCCATACATTTCCAGATAGGAAAAGGAGCATGTGAGCAATGACCATCAGAAAATTTCCAAAGAAAATAATGCCAAAGACAAGGAGTAAGAAAAAGGAAACTAAATATTCTCAAGTTAGGAAATACATAAGAACACATATCTACAAATTGACAACTCAAGTGAAAATATAAATATGCAACAAGTTCAACATGACTTATTCTTCACCGTGGATTTTAGCATGCCAACTGGTCAACCTGTGTCTCGGTGAAATTTGCACCCGTCAATGGCCCTTTATGGTTTTCAGTAGAATGGTTCTATCACACGTCATCCATTCCCACCCTTCTATCTATAACAGGAAACATGGGAACCAAATATGTACCTAAACATGTACATGCTAACAACTACTGTGTCCCTACCAGCCACACATAGTAACAATTATATAAGCTCCTCTGTCAAGAGAAAAAGAAAAGACAAGAGGAACAGATCAAGCCTAGTCCATCCCATCATAAAGGGCCTGATGCAAATTTATCACAAAGCTGCACATCATGACAAGCAGACAACTAAGGGTGAGGCAGATGCCTCCACGTTTAAGATTGCTCCACAAGTACTTGAACAGATGCAAGGTTGTCCTTACAACATTGTAAGATCATTAACCTGAAAACCAGTATCAGGAGGTGAACTTCTTTCTCATGTATTTATCTATCAACTTAACACTGTTCCTGAATTCACATGACCTCCATTACCCCCAGTGTTGCTGTTAAATCCAACCACAGGAATGGAGTGTTGAGCAAAATCTAGTAATAACTTCCTCTGCCGCTCATCGGTGTGAGGAAGACTAGCACGCAAGAGTTCAACAGGCATTTCTCTACTAATAGCTTTGGCAGCATCTGGTCCAACATCATCCACATTCGAGCTACTTTGTATGAGCATGGATTGCATGATACTATGATATTTATTCATGCAATACTTGGTGAGCAGGCCAAAGAATTCATCAAATGAGGCCTGCCAAAATGAACGATTACCCATGTTGTAGTTGCAAGCAGCATGTGGATCAGTCAGAAGTTCAGTAGCCCTCTCAAGAACAGCAATTAAAATAAGGGAAGCACCATCTCCCGAAGTGCTTCCAATGGGACGTAGAGGAGGCTGCTCTGCAGAACAAACAACTGCAGCCAGACAGGCACTAAGAGCACCAAGATCCATTCCTCGTACACATTGGCAAACAACCTTGGCAAGATTATTTGTAGTCTCTGAAGCTGACAGATCTGAGGGGAGACCGCCAAACAAGAATCTCAAATGACGAAAGACTGTCATGCAGACTATCCTCGTAAGCTCACTGCTAGGAGCAAGCAACTGAAGATATTTTGCAAGGAGCTTACGCCCCTTGGGGAGAGATACCAACCGTAAGAAAACAAGGTCATCCTTAGCAGCAAGTCCAACTTTGTGTCCATTCTTTCCCAGTGGGTCAACAAGTTGAAGTGAAGTTGCTAATCCTTCTAACAGGACTTGCCTTCTTCGTCTTAATTGTGTTCCACCATCCTGTAACTGATTGAACTGTAGGTAACGATCAATATCATCCACATCTAGAAGAAGGCAGAGACCATCCTCAATTGTGACTCTGGCAGCAAACCTGGGTTCCTGTTCAAGGGGCTTCTCTGAAATATTTTGATCAGAGCTTATAGAAGTGTTTGGAGGATCAACCTCAAGAAGAGGGCGAGGACGACGAATAGATGAAAATGAAACTCTCCCTAAGGCATCAACCTGCACAAATGCATGTGGTTCAGCATTAGCACGGGTTCGAGGAGGAATTTCCCTTATCTGGGTTGGGCAAAATGGATGTTTTAACTTGGCCACAGAAGACTTTTTTGCTAGACAAGCTTGGTGGTAGTAGTCATCTACATATGGGTCATTACTATGAGTCACAGCATGTTGCATTCTAAGAATGCTTTCAATTTCATCACTTGTCATATACTTGGATCGGAACTGAAATGAACCGCTATCACTCTTTTGAATGGCATCAGAACCATGTTGGGAATAACGAAGACTGTGTTTACCTTTATGAGTTGATTTTGGTCTATGATCTCTACCATCAGCAAGACCAAGCACATGTTCATATTTGCTAATTGCAGATGAGCCAGAGGAAAGGTGGGGATTGAATAGATGAGACTGGTAGCCTGATAAGTAGCCTGCAGAACGCACAGGATGACGCAGTCTATGCTGCTGTTGTTGTAATTGAGTCATCAAGTGAGGAGATACTGATCCATTATGAAGGTGAAATTGTTGTTGTAACATATTATTAAGGAGATTTGAATGATCTCCCGGATACAACCCTGCCTGGTTGACCAATTGACTCTGTAATCGCTGATTAAGATGGGAACCAGTAGGATACTGGCGTGCGTTTCCACCAAAATGTGACCCAAGATTTAAAGCACCCGGCTGCAGCGCAGAATTGGAGAAATGAGAACGATTTTGAGATGATAACGCCATCTGGGCTGCTCCACTATGATAAGGACTGTTTAAGTGTCCTGTACTATGGCTGGGAGAAGCGTGCTGGGATAGACCACCAGGGGGAGGATAAGAAGTAAAAGAAGACTTTGGTACCAAAATTGGTTCACTAGAAAAACGAGGAAGCTCTTGTTGCTTGTCAGGATATGAAGATGTTCTGTACAAAGGCTTTGATTCTGGTAAATGCGGAATGGAGGAATGTGGCTGTGATGACCATCGTTTGCCATCATGATCATGAGCAGTTTCTGAATCATAAATGTGCTGATCAAGCCAGTTAGGAACTGGTTCACTAGAGCAATGTTGGAGGTGGTAATGTTGTTCCTGCCTTTGCTGCTCGGGATACGACGATGTTCTGTACAAGGGCTTTGAATCATGTAAATGGGCTAGGGAAGAATGGGGTTGTGATGACCATCTTTTGCTATCTGTAGAACCTTCACTATCATAAGGATTATGATCAAACCAGTTAATACTATCTTCCCTCTGTGACCATTCTGACATAGAATCTGTGTACAGCAAAAAAAATACCAAAAAGTCAGCCAACTGAAAAAATATTGCATATATTGAAAAAGAAGGAATAGAGTGGGGAAGCTAAAAAGCCAAGAAGACATAGTCAACTAGATTAAAAGATGCACGTAACCACATCTTAAAGCACAAATATTATGAAGTGGATTTTAAACATGCACGCACGTTATATCAAATCTTCTGAAAATTCATGGTACTATAAGGAATCCCTCTGACTAAATATGAAAATTCATATGGTTTGTATTCATAATTTTATACATCTAAATGTGTATGCAAGATAGCAAAAAATAGTAGTACACAATATCACAAGTTGTAAATAAATGCACTCTCAGCTTAAGTAATTTAGTATACCCGCTTACATAAAGATATTATAAATTGCAGGTGTGTTTGTATGTTTGTGTATGCCATACTAAAACTCCCTTTAGAAGCAACATTAAACTACATCGAGTATTATGCTGTACTAAAATTGACAATACAATTCTTACTAAAAATTAAATAAGGCATCAATTATTTTCTCATAAAATGATGACCAACATATAACAAAAAAGGCACTTTATTTATTGAATCATGGCTTTCCCACATCTCATGAAAAACAGTTTTCCTATTAAGAACTAAAGGGTAGCAAATAGTGTATATTCAGAATTCTATGGTTCACAGTTACACATAAACCAGGTCCCGTGTTTTCTTGCCATTAAAAATCCATAAATAATCCTGATTAAAAGTTCAAAAATTCAAGTATAAATTCACTATTGGGTATTCAAACAGCCAAATTATAGTTTAAACACAAAAATTGCATCAGAGAAGAATGGAAAAATATTTCTTAGAAACGTTAAATAAATAATTCAAGTAAAATTATTATTTTGAGACAAAAGAAAGAACAAAGTGGTAAGTTCTTTACAAATGTTTTTTACTCACTCTCTCTTGATCCACGTTCACCAATAACTCCTGCACTTCTTGGTCCACTGACGAACTTGTTCAACTAAAATATAATAAAATAAAGAAGATTATTAATACTCATATTGATACGCATTCGGCAGAATCAATAAACTACAGTACTTGAGAAACTGGAAAATAAAATCAAGTACATAGGGCAAATATCAATAGGAAATCAAATAGCTACTCTGTTTAAGATAATTTTTTAGCTGATCAAAAAACATTCAAACTAGTTTGAAATGCAAAAGGAAACAAGCTAATCATATTAACCATTCATTTAACTACCTCTTCCTTTAATGAATGAGAAACAGCCACATTGTAAAAATTAATGACTTACCGACTGCAGCATTAGCTGACAGGAAGGGTAAAAAGGGAACAGAAAAAACTAGCATCATGCACAGAGAATCTTCAAAATACAATAGCATATTGACAAGCTCCATTGATGCAGTAGCACAAATATCTATTGCCAACATCTTCGGATACTAAATCTAGAACCACTAGATACTTTCATATCATAAATTTTCTCCAAAATTTCTAAATTTTGAGTAATGATTGACAATCCTTGGTCTAACCTGTGCCTAAGGAGTAACACATATAAAACACATACAAGCCACGATATCTAAAAGAATCATTTGAAGAATACTGATGGAGCAGGGAGAGTATATAAGTTGAAGAACAGTTATATGTTAGGATCCAATTGCAAGGCATCGGGACTTGGGTTCACATTGAAACGAGATTCTAATGTGGAGAAGAAAATAAGTGCATGAAGTTGCACATACATAGATATATGAAACATTTATATGTTAGGATCCGATTGCAAGGTATGGGACTTGAGTCCACATTGTAAGTACGGGATTTCTAATGTGGAATTATAGGGCCTGGGCTCTTCAATTACAATATCTAGCTTTTGTAGTGTGCTTGAACCAAGGTTATATCTTAAGAATGTGAAAACTGAAAACAATAAATTTTAACCATATAACATTACATAGATAGTCAATATTAAAAATTAGTAGTTATGTAACAATTTAAAAAGAGCAGTTATCTTTTAATTTTGATCTTTCAAATAATTGGTCTATATATTCATTGTTTCTATTTATTCTAGTACCCATGCACACTAACCTACATAGTTATGTTTATGTCCATTATTTTACTTTCACTGAATGATCAATCTCGTAAAGTAATCTAAAATATCAAAGTCTGACAAAAATATAATGGCTTCACAACTCCAATCACTTTTAATTAGAAAGTGGACTTTAAGCTTAATTCAATCTAATAAAAACGGCTTGTAAGATAAAGTTTATACACATTTATATACTGTAATTTACACTTATATGCAGTCAATGAGAGATCTCCAACACACACCCTCAAGCACGGGACGAGATATTTGTAGGTGGTCCGATAGGAGTAACGCAATAGACTCAACAAAACTTGCTATGCAAAGTTTGATACTATATTAGTAAGTGGGTTTATGCCACTCAACTTCAAAAAGTTGGCTTGTACAATAAGGTTTACACCCAACTTATATATTATGATTTGGTCATATCATTAGTCGATGTGGGATCTCTAACACTTGTCCCCCTCTCTCACCACATAGAAGGGCATTTGGTTGAAGGGAAATGTTTTCATAACAAAAATTCGGAAACTATGATCTCTAGGAATAACTAAAATTTGGTTGATTGGTGAAAAGTATTTTAAGGAATATTGGTCAAGTTCTACAGAAATCAAAAGTAAAATGTGTTATTTATCTTTATCAAAAATTTTAATTTGTTATCACACTAAATTGTTTAATAAAAGTAATATACTACATTTTGTGTATACTTTAATTTTTACATGAAGAAGTTAGTTTCCCACCTCCCACCATGAGACTACTTATGTGGGAAACCCGGCTCAACACCTTTCCCAGAAAACCTTGTTTCCTAGTGGAATGTTATCTTTTAAAAAGTAAATCAAACGTGAGGAACACATTATCCCAACTTTAGAGTCCTAGGAAACTAAATTTTTGCATCTCTAAAACACCCCTTTTAAGTAATTAACAATATTTTAAAAAAGGCTTCTGCCAACAAGTCACAAGCCACTGTTAACTATCCAACTTTCAGGTTTAATGATAAGTACAAATTGTCATCATGATGTAAGGTCACAATTTTTTTTTACACTATAGTTGAAGGGAGGCTAGGGACCCTTTAGGTTACTTACCACGGGTAGTAAAGAGGGAAAATAACAGTAAGATATCGTTAGAAGCTTATGAGTATTAATTGAAGGGAGAGAAGCTAAATAAAACCTCTAAGATAATTATGTTAAAGATAACATAATTCAAAAACTATAATTCCCTCTCTCTCTCTCTTAAACAAACCCCAATATTATAGGGGAGTCAAAAATGGAATGGAAGATTTTAGTCCCCTCTCCTCTACACGTTGCTCTTATGGAAACAGAAATGAAAGAAATGGAAGAAGGGACATAGATAGGATAGAAATATCAAATTTCTCCCATTAGTTTGAGAGGATCAATAGGAAGTCTTTTTGTGGGACCCACCAGAAAAAAGCCTCCATTTCGAGATTAAATTTAATAATTTTAAAACAAAATAAAACAGGTTCGCACTAGTTTCATTCTTTAGTCCACTCATCCAAACTACATAACTTTTCTCCACTTTCTTATTTTTCATCCATCCAAATAACACATCTTTTCTACTTGGTTTCCCTAATATTTCTGTCCTTGTTTCTTCTCTCTGTACTACACAACTAAATCAGACAGAGGATTAAATTTCTCAACAATCAAGGTAAAACGAAAAAATTTCCTCCCCTCCTATCCATTTCCACAGAACCAAATACTGTTGGCTTTGCCTTCTCTTCTGTTCTAAAATTAATTTAAAATTTGATTTCAATCTTCCATTGGTTTATTAAATATGACTTTCTATTTGAATTTATCTTAATTTGCTTAACAGAAAGCGCCATAATGATTCATAAAATAGGAAAACTCAAGAAGATTTAAGATTACTTTCAGCAATGATGCTTTCAAAACGAGACAGACTGAGATAAGATGGAAGAAGAATTGCTTATGATTATTTGATTCCTTATATTGAATGGATTACTGAGAAGATAAACAATAATTTTGTGATGATGTCATGATATTAAGGATCGGAGTGATCAACTTTGACAAAGTTGGGTTTTCAGTAGCTCCCTATAGAGAGGCAAAGCAACCAGTGACCACTCTTTGGACACTATAGCATCACAGTTTAATGTCTGTTTGACATGGCCATTGAGTAATTTGGGATTCTCCCCCATATTTACCAGCCAGCACCTATACTTTGTGGCAAACATTTGGCAGTTTACAGTGAATCCATCCTCCGTTTTATTTTTCCCATCTCTTTGCTTTGCTTCTCCTTAGTTGCTTTGTTGTTTTGCTTACTGTCTGGCAGGTCAGGAACCCACTTTATTTTCCCTTACTTTCTCCTTTTTTTTTTCTTTCTTATGTGTTTTGTTGATTTTAACAATGTAAAAACTCAAGCTAGTTATTGACAGGATCAATGGGTAACTAGTTGAGTCAATGACACATTTGTTAAATTGCACAAACTACTTATTATAAATCATAATGGAATAGTTAAGCTTAGGCATGTCTTATCATTGACAGATACATATTAAATAGCTATTTTTTGCCTAGTGGAGGAACTTTCTATTGCAAGCCACATAGTCTTGGTTTGATTCCTATAAATGCCATTTTGCACTCCTCATACATAAGTGACACATACAGAAGACGCCTACAGTGAGCCACAAGATCATATATGGTGATGTGACTATGATAGTGATATGACACTTCAATGCAGCAGCATGGCAGCAGAACTGACTTTCATTGAACCTACTGGAATGGTTCAGACGGAGATAGTTTTACAGGTTGAATCTGGTTTAAGGCCAATTTGATGACATCAAAACCCAAATCAATAATAAAACTGAACCGGCCTAGGCCCAGTTCCTGCTCAGACTAAAATAATAATGAAAGGAAACCAAGACAACATAGCCCGTCACTTGTAACTTACCTTTTTCTTCAGTTTTGAAGAAAGAATATGTCAAGTGATGTGAAACAACTTATACAAAGTTCAACCAACAGAAAAGTATAGGGCAACATCACTGGCCCAATAAGGAAAATTTACATGATCAATGAAGATTAAAAAGAGCAATCTGCTAACAAAAACAGATAAAACTGTACAACCAACGAAACCAAAGGTTCATCTAAATTATTCACAGTTGAGTATTCATTTAGATAATCATCCTCCAAATCATGCCTCAACTCATATTTGAAGCATTACATCAATCATACAACAGAAGCACAATTTTATAAAAAGATTATAAACTAAAAAAACACAGCTTATCTATTTTTAAATGAATGCACATAAATTATCATCATCACAACACTTGTCATATATATCTGATAAAAGTTTCAAGCATTAACAGAAAATATGATGATCGTAATTTAACAACCTTACCTTCAAAAAAGTGGTAGTAAGATCATCAATATCAGAAAGAGATCTCACATCATCAGCCTGAGATTGAAAGTACAGTGCATGTTAGTTGATATGAAATTATAGTAGTGTGTTTGTAAAGCGCTGCTGGACCAAAAGTATAAGCACATGTTCATAGTAAAATTTTATAGCCACATAATTTTAAAATTTTAAATTACAAACAAAAATAGTCATAGGAACCAAGAATATTGAAATTGTGTCACTAACATCTTCTCTATTGAAAAAGAACTCCTCCTCATTAGAATCAAGTGTAGGCAAACGGTTATCATCTTCTAACCCTCCCAACTCGACTTCTTTCCCGAAGAATGCATATTGCGATGCATCAAAAACTGCACCTTCTGCAAGACAAATAATTCCAGTCAAATGCCAACCCATATCTTAGAAAATATATTAGAGATAATTTGAACACTGATTAATTAAAATAAATAGATCTGATCCAATACACATATAGCCAGGGGAAATGGCAAATATCATTGCAAGTACAACAATTTTTCAACTCTAAAAGTTCAGAAGACATCAATGCAAGTAATATACTAAAACACCATAATCAACGACAAGAATAATGCAACGCACTACACAACACAGATAGAGAAATTATACAGTCATGCAACACAATGCTGAATCAACTAAAGAAGTCAGCAACAGCAAAAACCTTAACATAACAATAAAAATTCCTCCAAAAAAATAAACTTAAAAGGCTTCATCATTAAGCTTGTGAGCTGAAGCTAAAAACCAAACAAACACTTTGAAATGAATCCTATATCTCCTCATAATTCAAGCTAATCCACAGGCTAAAACACCCCAGATCTACAAGACGAAGCAGAATCAAACAGCACAGAAACGAACACCCATTAAAGAAAAACGTAAGACAACGAGATTTGAATCCCAGAAGATGAAGCATACCTGAGGTAACATTCCCCAATTCTCTAAGATTCTCTGTGTTGGGAGCGCCATCAACGCCACCCCCAGCTCCAAACCCATCCATATCCACCATAAAAACGAAGGAAGAAGAAACCCCAGGCAGAGAAACCCGCGAAAGATCGAAGATTTACAGAGAAAATGAGAATTAGAGGACCCAATGTGAAAAGGGTTGTTCAATCTTGAAACCCCTTCTCCTTTCTTATGTTTCTTGAGGGTGTTTGAGAACGTTTGAACGAAGGAAGAGGGAGAGAAGAAGATCTGTGCTGATAATTGAGCACATGGAAAAGGAGAAGAAAAAAAAAAGGTGTTGGGATTTGGATCAAAGAGAAAACAGAAGAAAGAGAGACAAAGAGAGGAGAGAGACAAAGCCTGAGAGGAACCCTACAAACGAGATATTATTGATCCAAATTTATTATAGAAATTGTTCTTTGCTTTTGTTTTTATTTATATTTTTTTCATTTTTTGTTTACGCAAGAGTAGAATCAGAACGAGATATTTTGGCTATTTTTTACGCTTGGATAATTAAAAATATTTCTGAACAAAATATAGAATAACATTGCAAATTTACGTGATTTCTTCTTGTCTTCTTAAAAATTTATAAAGTTAATCCTTTCTAAGTTTTAATATATGATTTTGTTTCTTTGTAATATTAATTTTTTTATTTTAGAAAATTCAAAATTTTGATATGATTTTAAATTTTAAATACGTTTATTTTTTTATTTTAATTAATTAAATAATTATAATATTATATATATATATATATATAATATTAGTCTTATATTGTTTCTTAGTTAATTTTAAAATATAACATTAATGAAAAAGCATTTCTCTTAGATGGTGGTATATGAGATATGAGATTATAAGATTAAGACTTGATTCTCTAATACCTCCTCGAAGTATGTTGACATGACAAAGAAAATAAGATTTAAAATTTTAAATAAAGCTTCGAGTTATTAGAATAAAAAACATTTCTCTTAAAAATAATTTATATAGTGAAGATGCCATTAAATATTATTGGAAGGATATATCATTTTGCAAATAAAATGAAGTTAAAATTTAATTCCAAAATTTGAATTATAAGAAAAAGAGACTAATACACTTTGTAACACCCTTAAAAAACACTCTGAGTTATTCTATAAATTCAACAAAAGACCCATCCAAAATATAAAATATTTTGAAATACAGTTTGAACATACAATATATATATATATATATATATATATATATATACATATATTAACAAAAGAAAAGCTAAAATAAAATTTTTATTATTTGCTACTCGTGCACACGTAGCTACATTCATTTGTTTGTATATAGTCGTAACAAATCGCAACACAAATAACAAATATAAGATAGACCACTAAATTAAATTTTCAATATGAGAAAAATTAATGTAAAAGGAAATAATTAACAATTCATTTTTATTAAACACAAGACATGCAAAATCATATAAATCACACATGGATTTATATATAAAAAGAAATTCAACATATGAAATATTAACAAACATTCTCGAAAAGACTTGTAATAAGTATACTAGATATATGATTCAATTCAAGACTTATATTAACAAGTAAACCCAAAAGTAATGGATAAGGTAAACTTGTTATATTGTGCAATAAATCTCATTCAAGCTTCTCACAATTTAGTACCTTCATTTCTTCATTTGTTATGACTTATACCATCACTGAAGCAAAAGGATGTTTGTTACAACATATGTGTCACTACTTAATACACAGATCAAATAATAGTTCACATATCATCCTAAATTTCTTACCTAAACTCATTAAATTCTCACCATTCTTAATAAGCATCATTATAAGACCCTATAAATTTATAATAATTAGGAAATATAAATAAATGAGGTCAGTACCTTCGTTTGTTATGACTTAGACCATCACTAAAGCAAAAGGATGTTTGTTACAACATATGTGTCACTACTTCATTTAGCTCATTGTGTTAGGACTGTTAACCTTTCCATTGATAATGTTCTTTATGTTCCTATGTCTCCTTTTAACTTATTATCCATTAGTCATCTAACTCGTTCTCTTGATTGTGTTATTTTCTCCCAAACTTTTGTTTGTTTACAAGATCGAAGTTCGAGACATGTGATTGGCACCAAATGTTAGTCTCATGGTCTTTATCAGCTTTACCCTTTTACACATGTTGGCAAAGTTATGGAGTCTCCATCTCTTATTCATACTCAATTAGGTCATCCTAGTCTTGCCAAATTGTAGCAACTTCTTCCTGCCTTATCCAAGTTGTCCAATTTGGTGTGTGAGTTTGTCAATTAGGCAAGCATAGTCATAGTTCCTTCCACAAAATCGTTCTAAATTATTTCATATATTTCGATCTTTTTTTAATGAAATTAAAAATCAATTTGGTGTTTCTATTAGAATTTTACGAAGTGATAATGGTCGTGAATATCTTTCCCATTCTTTTAAACAATTTATGGGTTTCATGGCATTTTGTAAGACATAGGAAAAATAAGTAATGTTGTAGGTTGTAGGTTTGCTCATGGAGATATTATTTAAATTAATAAATAATAACTTAGACATAGTTAATGTATGTGTTGGTAGTAGAATGCAAGTTCCAGGTTTCCAGATTCAATCATTAATTATGGGAGGTAAGAGAAATAGGTGGGTACAATGTTTTTACTATTTAGCTTATAGTATGTGGTGCAATAGAACTCAAGTTTGATTAATGAGTCCATGACAATTTGATAAATGTGTTTGTGGATAAATATTTGGTATAGATGAAGAAAATTTTTATAGTCTATACATATTTATGGCTTAAGTAAATTTGATGGTTAATATTGGAAGCAAAGCTTGATAAAATTATGAAAGGATATTGGACTAAGTTACGATTATGTGCTTATACTTTGTAGGTTGTTACAATATATTTTGTTGATCAAATTGATAAATTGGGAAATAGGTGGTGAGATTGATTTTGATGGATGAAATTTTAGGATATGATCTTTGTGTAGTACTTTGAGGTAATTTAATTTTTAGAATGTGTAATTATTGATGTAGGAAGGGAAATTTATGGTCAAATGTCATTTTATGTTCAATTATGAATGATTAGGGGTGGCAATGTGAGTCGGCCTGACCTGTGTAGGCCTGCCCCGCACTTGGCCCGACCCGCATTTTCAACGTGGGCTGAAAAGTCTAGCTCGCCCTACATAAGTGTGGGCCAACCGCTATTTTATTTTTTAAATTTTTTTAAAAATTCTTATGATAAAACTTTCAATGTTAATCAAATTGGGAAACTTTAACAAGTTCACAAAATTAAGCAAAGACTTTGGGGAGTTGAATAATAAATTGATAATTCAACATTTTTATCATATTCATATTCGTACTTTTGACATACAGGATGTATTTTTAAAATTTTAGCACATTCAAAAATACATAATACTTGTCTTTTCCAATCATACAAGAATTTGAAATGTTCATGCAGGAACCCAGAAAGAAAGTAACCGATATACACAAGTGCAATTTTTTTTATGCGACTAGTGGGCCAGGTCATGGGCTATATGAGTTGGGCTTTAACGGGCATGCGGGTTCAATGTCTCGGCCCGTCGGACCGTTGGTTACCCCTTATGAATGATAATGTTTTGTTACATTGATGATGAACTAAAAAGATTCTTAAGGTCATAAGAGAATAAGTTAGGTATATGAATAATTGAATGGATGCTAAAAGATTACATGGGAGTTGGAAGACAACATAAGGAAGATGTATCTATATATGTTCCTGATAAGTACAACTTTCGAAGATTGTCAACGCTCGATTTCATCAGGGCAAATAAAATATATTTTCAAAAGTTAAAAAGAATAGTAAATAGAAAAATATTAATAAAAAAGGTTAAAATAAGTGAAATAAAGTGTACGAAAAGAAAAATAAAAACTTGAAAGAAAAATTAATTGGTTAAATTAATTAAAAATTAGAAATAGGGGAAACTATTTTCTATTCTCACACCTTTTTTCTATTTTTATCACCCATTTTTTATTAGTAGTCTGATGTCCCATTTCATTTTCACACTCCATCCTTTTTCTTTTCACACTTAATAATCTCTACTCAAAAAACGCCATGTGGCATTTATTTTCCTTCTCTCATTAACTCTTTTTTTCTTTTCCACTCACCTCATTAAGCCCTCACGGGACATTCACTCATGCACTGCACACACAAAGCTAACACACATCACATTACACTAACACCACTCACACAAAACACTGACCAGTGACGCACATACCTAAGACATACACTAAATCCACGCTCCATGCACACACTACTAGGGGTAAGCGACGATCAGGTTGCATCAGGTTCGAGTCCAATATGCTCAATCTAGCGTAACTCAAATTTAATATTTTAAAATCCAATCCGACCATTTTATTTGTCAGGTTATTTGGATATGAATAATACTAGTTACGATTAAATATATCGGGTTGTTCGGATGTAATTTTAATTTGAACAAGTGGTAAAAAAATTATTGAATTTAAATAAATATATTGACTGAATTTATAAGATTTAATAGTTTTTGTAAGTATATCAACCATTGTTAAAATAATGAATATGTAGTAAGAAAGAACATACATGCTTGGATCCAACCCTACGCCTCCTCACTTGTTAGGGCACATATATACCATTGCCTATTAACAAAGATGGAAACTGCATAACTCATTTGTGATCCCTCTTCTGATGTTTGCATTCACAAATAGTGTCTCCCAATCTGGAAAGCATAAATGTTAAGAAATTATCACATGCATAGTCAATAAGAGAAGATAGACATGCTACCTTAATGATTGTAATTATGATAAGGACTCCAGATGCATGATATACTTACTAATACTTTAGAAACATCAAACTCAAAAACCTATTCTTAATAGCTTAATTTAATGCACTTTCTTCCTAGAACATAAGTGGTGAACAAATAAATCACAAGGATGATAACTTCTTGAATGCACTTGTTGATCCAATATTAACACAATTCACTTTTAAACCAACTGATCTCAAAATTTCTATGAACAGACCAAACAAATAGATTTTCACTCAGTAAATTGCCAACTCAGACCAACATGTTTATTAAATCCCTTAGAGGCTCTGATATTAACTATAAAGAGAAACATTATAATATATTTCGTCTCTTACAAATCAATTCTCTCATAATTTAGTATTGAAAACCATATGGACAAAATTTTTTCCTAATACAGAATGTAAGTGACAACCACAAGAAAACCCAATTAATTATTAGCAAATTTTACTTTTGTAGCTAGGATTGTATTAGATTGACGAACATAAGCCTGACTTACATCACAATTACTCAGCATGAGTCTTGCCCATTTATCTATAGTAGACTATTTTGAAAATCGTGACCTACTTGTTTTAAAGATTAGTCTGCCCTGAAAGTCTATTTATGTGAGTCATTCTGTAGAAGGCCAATGGACCTTGTTAGCACTCCATTTTGTGTTAATTTTTCTTTCTAAAAATTGTCTTTTTAGTTTGAATAAATATTTGTTTTTCTTTAATTAATCAGTCTTTGTTGAGTGTTTAGAAAAATAGAGTTTTCATAAATTTGTGTTAAAAAGTTTAGTTTTAGTAGTAATTTGTTGCATTTTAGTTATCTTCCTTAAGACCCTTTTGTTTCAATAAAACTTTGCTAGGAAACCCTTAACCCCAATTTTTTTGTTTTATTTACAAAAAGGCCCCTAATCAACTTATTTGCTGATGCCTGAAACACACTGTTTCACTTATACGGTTGATCCAACTCTGCTGCCTATGAGAGAATCATTGAATGAGGAAGGATTTGATCTAGCAGACATTACGAAGAGCCTGAATCTGATCAAGGCTGATGCGCAAGCAAATCTGATGTGCAACCCTAATTCAACGATGGGTGAGTGTGTGGATGGACGATTCGAAACCTGATTCGTGATGGACGAACGAGAGTTGATCAAGGATGCCACAAATGGGTGCAGATAGGGGGCTAGTTGCGAAGAAAATGGAGGCAGATTTTGGAGGTTAGGGTTCGGTGTGAATTCGAAGGGGAAAAAGTGAGAGATTTTTAAGTGATTGTAGGGGGTTGCTTAGATTCCGACGAACACAAAGTGGTCGGTGGGATTGAGTCTTCCCTAGTGTGTGAAGTAGCTACACTTGGATCAACCACGAGCACAAAGTGGCCAGGGATGATCTAAGTTAGATTCCTTTCACCAATTTTAAATTCAATACATTCTTGTTCTCATGGATTCCTCTGATTTTGGCAATGAAATACAACTGTTATGAATTCAGTCCTCACATTACAGTTTCAAATTCTCTGATTGGTTATGATTCGCTTGCAATTTAAGTTTTCTGCCTTTAAATTCTGAAGTAATTTAGATTTCCTTTACTACTTTCCAAGTTTGATCTTTAGTTTCCGTTTCTGAATTAGTGTAGTTAGCTTTTGTAGTGTTAATTTCATGAATCTGTTTTTAGTTTCAGTTTTAGTTGTTGATTATGCTTTGAATTAAATTTTATGTTCTGGCTTTAATTTACTACAATATTTGGTGTCTAAATCATGAATTCGGGTATTGGTTTTTGTAGAGCTTTTTATATGCATTTATTAGTCTAATAATCTCTTCGTTTCTTTTCCTTTTAGTTCCTATTATTAGTTTTCATGCATATCATCTACCTAGTGCATCTGCATTGCATTTGAGTGAAAATAGTCTGAGTGTGTTGTTGTTATCACAGACTAATCTTTACTGCAATGTGTGCCAATCTGTTGCATGAAAACTTTACACACTTTGCAGACTGAATTCACTACTGCCATGGTTCCAGAAATACTGCAGGTGCATTCATATTTTGAATTTAGTTCACCTTCATTCCATTTTAATCTAATTTCATTTCATCTTAATTATGCCCTTGCATTCATCTTTCATTTCATCACTAATCTGCATTGCATGCACTGCTTCTAAATTCTGGCGTGATTGCAGCTGATTTTGAGCACTATAGCTTGGCTAGTTGCAATGATTCTACTATGAAATTTGTTGTCCCAATTGTGAATTGTTGTTGTCACAAATCAGGAATTTACTACCAAAGTCCCAAATTTTGCATCATTTATGCTAAATAGATCTTGTATAATGTAGGCATCTCACTTCATGTTTTCACTACAGTTAGGTTTTGAGTTGATTCTGATGTGAAATTTGAATTGTTGTCACGTGCTAGTAAAATATGGTTCTGTTTTCACCCATTTTACTATTTCCATCTTTACTTTCTCCACTGCCATATCTTCAATTCAATTCATGTTCCAGATTTGGGTTATGCATACACATAGATGCCATATGATTTTGCTGCTGTCAAGAGCTGTGTTGTCACTATTGTAATATGTTTCTCTACTACCACTGCTCACTGATCCTGCATTTATATTTCAACTTCATCTTGAATCTGCATTGAGTTTTTGTTGTTGCTATCACATACCAGTTTTGTTGCACGTTCCAATCAAATTGGTGGGCATTAAACCTATGTTTTGTTGTGACAGTGGTTGTAGTCACTGATTTGTTGTTGCCATAGTCATTTCACGCATATTCTCATAAAGTTGGCATTGCATCTTTCACTTTCATCCCCTTTTATATTCATTTCATCATTCCCATTTAGATCCCATCTTATATTATGCATTTGGGCATAAAGTATTCATGCATATTTTGCATAGTTTTGAAATCTTTCACTCCAATTCTGCATAGATTTGATCACAACAAATCTGCACATGCATACTCATTCATATAGACACCTTATTCCATTTAGATTTAGTTTCTTCATCATTTCTTAGATACCCTGCAACAACATTGCATTCCTGCATGGCATTAATCATTTCCATCTTGCATTTAGTTGAGCTTTTACTTGAATAAATTCTACATCTTCTTTCTTTTTCTTTATTTTAATCCCCCCCATTTCTTTCTTTTATTTCTTTTTAGCAAGAATAAATTACCAAGTTAAAACTTGACACACACCATTTCCTTAGATTCAATCCCGAGTTAATTTCCTTATACTTCATTAGGGAGATTATTTGGGTTTTGTTTAACTCATAAAAACGACTGAAAAAGTGAGTTAATAGACCTTCTTCATCATCTAAATCGTTTCAATTTTTTTAAGACTAATGTTAACATAAAAAAATGAATAATAAGTCATTCAATTAAAGATAGACACGTTAGTAGTAGTCCTCTCCAAAAACTAAATAATTAAATTTTATGAAGAGATCATTATTACAAGCAAACGCATGAGAAAATTAAAAAACCCATAACTACTATTAATTAGAAATAGAGATCAAACAATGATTCCAGCCTCAAAATTAAAAAGCCCATAACTATACTATTAATTATATGATAGAACATGATACCTTAATGATTGTAATTATGGCAGGGACTCCATATATATCACATTCCACCCTCACACTTTAGTAGTTTTTACAGTTTTGCTGCCAATTCCAATTCCAAACCCCAAAAAGCGCCTAATTATCATATTTCTTGAGCATGGTTTCCTTTTAATTTGTCTTTAATAAAAAAAAGTAACTTCTTCAAGTCAAAACAAGATGTAGTTTCAGCTCCTACAGACATAGGAAGATGATCAAAACATGTCACCAAACTAAATCTTTCTCTTTTATATATAATATCTCACATTTAGTGTTTTTTTCACTACCAATGCTATTTTAATCCAAAAAAGGTAATTTCTTCAAGCCAAAATATAGCTCCTACAAGCAAAGGAAGATGATCAGAACATGTCACCATACTACAACTTTCTCTTTTATATATAATATCTCACCTTTAGAGTTTCTTCATTGCCATGCTATTTTAGGATAAAAAACCTTATGTACCAAAGTGAGTACTCATGCCCCTAATTAAGGTAATACAAGCAATGATTGCATAAAAAAAGTGTAATGGAGAGATATCTTCCAAAATAACATTCAAATTGAGTCTTTGCATATAAAAGTAACAAATGCCTTCAAAAAATACCACACCTACATAAAAGAAAATCAGTTAAAACTTAACAAAAATAATAAGTAAATTTAATAATAGTAGTAATAGTAATTAAAGGAAGACAAATATCTTAGAGCAATTAAGAGTCACAACATTGGTTATTGTGAGATGATGAACCAACTTCGCTTCCTTCCATTGTGTTACCATTAAATTCTAAAATTAATTGAAATAAAAAATTATTAATATACACAACAACATAATTACAAAGGAAGTTTAGAGGACAAATAAATGAAACTCGTACCTGTGAAAACCTTCTTAAAAAGCTCAAACTCTTCATTGCCATTGATACCATCAAATTGAGTTATAGTGATCCTCAACCAATTTTGAGCACAAATAAGTGCCTCGGCCATCGGTGGATTTAAAGAGCTTCTAAGAGTATCCAAAACCCTACCTCCAATATTGAATGCACTCTCAGAGGAGATTGTAGAAATAGGGGTGGCCAACACATCTCTAACCATTCTTGATAGAATGGGAAACTGTGAAAGTTTATTTCCACCAAACCAAAATATCAAGTTGGTCATCACCATCAACAACAAATTCATTTAAATACCTTTCTAACTCGTTCTTTCTATCTATGGTGTCCTTTTCTCTCAAGTGCTCCTTAAAAGCATCAACCCTTGCCAAATATACAGGAATTTCAAGAATGGTTGATGCATCAAATTGATGTTCAAGTGGTTGCTTAGATCTATGTTGTTCATCATAAAGTGATTTGTACCAATCATACATTTTTTTCAAACTGTCTTTTACATAGTTAATTCAACAACTTTGTTTGAATCATGTTTGTACATTTCTTGAAAATTTCAAATGACATACTCAAACTTGTAACGAGGATCAAACATGAAAATGTAATGAGTGATTGATGTTGTCAACATTACCCCAATACTTGTGATACTTCAACCTCATGTCACAACCGGTAGATGGTAATATACTATTCAGATTCATGGTTGTCTTATCAAGTGCAAAATAAATAGTAGCCATTTGGTGAAACGCAATATGTATACTCACATGAAATGATGTTGAAAAAGATTTAGTGGCTTCATAGAAATTTTTTAGAAACTTCACAAAATCTTGGGCATGTTTCTAAACACTAGGAGATAGGGGACCTTCATCACCAAAAAAGCCATATAGCTAGTGATGAGTGCATATTTTTGCCCTCATTTAATGTTTAATTTTGGGTATTTAATTGAATTTTTGTGCTTAAAGATTGATTTAATTGGGATTTCCTATAATTGGGTTTATTGAGCATGAGATACAAAAACATGTTAAAAAAAACTTTTTAGTTGCATAAATGTTCTTTGGGTATTTTGAGGTGTGTTAGTGCAGCTGCAGCTAAGTTGTGCTCATGGAGGTGTGGAAATAAATTGATTAAAGCTTCATGACACCTTAAAGATAAATCCAAGAATAAGAAATTATCAAAAGCACAAAAATCCAAGCCAAGCATTGCATGAAGACGGTAAGAAAAACTTGAAAAAGTGAAGAAGTTTGGCTAAACCAAGAAGAGAGGAACAAAAAAATTGGACCTTGCGGTTTTCTTTATCTTTATAATAGAAGATAATTTGGGAAAAATATATCTTTAGATATTTTATTTGATATTTTTAAATAATTATCTTATTTAATTATATCATAAAATATTAAAAGATAATAACGACCAAATCTTTTTAAATATGATAAGATCTTCTTGAATCTTTTTAGTTCCACAACAAACAAATATATCTTAAAGATATTGGATTATTTAGAAGATAATTTAAGGAGATTGCAAAGGGTTGATTTGAAAAATTAATACAAATACTAATTGATGATAATTTATCATATATCTTTAATTAATTAATTAATTTAATTATATTAGATATTGATATTATCAACCAATTATATTTGTCAAATAGTCTATATCTCTCAAAATATTTTTAAATCTTTATCTTTATCTTTATTTTAAAAGATATTTGAGAGATTTTAGCAATAGAAAAGCCTAGTCCAATTCCTATATAAAGAGACTAAGGGAGAAGCAAAAAGGACAAGCTCGGGACTCCGAAGTTTAGGAACCCTTAGGGGGGCCTAATTTCGTTTCCTTTTTCTCTCTATTCTTCTTTTATTTTTATTTTGCATTCCATGAAAGGCTAAACTTCTTGGGTTGATTCCATTGTAATTTCTTAACTGGATTCTGAGGTTAGATCAATTAATTTGTTTGTTCTTTTGATTCTTGTTGAGATTTATTTTCATCTATGTCTTTTGGTTCTTAATTTAGTAAAAGTAATGATTTCTACATTGTAGCAAGTTAGCATGGTGTTAAATCTACATAACATAAAAATCGTATGAGTCCAAGGGTTTTTAAATTTTAATTGAGAAGTTACTTTGATTAATTTTAGAAACTTTCATATGATTGAATGAGTTTTTGCTAATAATTGAGAAGTTACTTTGATTAAAGGTGAAAA
>Ga0214543_1002867_pt1:17500-33947 | contig 33947 bp, 10 predicted proteins | sample CNSS2metaG_FD_160094 | JGI IMG/M metagenome (GOLD analysis project Ga0214543, IMG submission 160094) | Root nodule microbial communities from cowpea collected in UCLA plant growth center, Los Angeles, California, USA - CNSS2 | ecosystem: Host-associated > Plants > Roots > Nodule... | reverse complement strand
GCACTTATCATACCCACACACTTATCCTTTTGCACTCCTGGGCAAAATTGAGTAATTTCAAAACTTGTTCTGAGGTATTTTATTTCACATCAACACTGGATCAAAGGAATGAACATCATTGGAGACAAATCAATCTTCTAGAAATCAAATTATCATGTATATACAAACGGAAAGGTTCTATTTTTCACACATGAGTTAATCTTTTGAATTCACAAGACAATCAATTATGAAAGAAAGCACTCAAGTTAAATGTGTATTTTCTCACCAAAATTCCTCCCAAAATTCCTATCAAACTAAGGATTTTACAATGACCTTAATTCACGCATTATTTGTTACTATTCAACTCTAGCTAGTATATCGCCAATCCACTTCTCATGTTTCATTTGATTCCACAGTATCCAGCTCATAAGTGAACCCATAAATTCATTTACATCAATAATTCATACCTTTCTTATTCCTCTAGCCCTCAGCCCATTGTCCAGAAAATTCATACATCCACCTTACTCACTAAAATTTTCCCAAAATGATTTCCAGACCCAAGATCGCACCTCACAGTCACGCAGAATCATCTTCTCTAGTTGGCGCCTGGTGGTAATTTAGGTTCCGCTAGGCGGTGCATATAATTTTGGGTAAACCAAGTATTTTTCTGCACCTGCGAAGGTTCCCAAAAACTCCCAATTTCATTTCTCAGCCTGTTCTCCCAGCCCTGCAAGAAATTCCACTTACTATTGTGCAATCTCTCAGCCCAACCATTCCAGTAACTTTTCCACTCCAATTCAACTGACAATTAATCTCAAAACACCAAACCCCCAATTCCCAAACCCTAAGTCAAGGTTCAAAGCATTTTCCCCAATTACTTCCAATCCCAGTGTAATTCCACAAATATTGGTATCCAAAAATTAATCCATATATAAAGTTCCCATTTTCCCTTAGAACCATCCAGATATCACCAACATAGCTCGTGTCGCCTGACAGTTGTTCATCCCCATCAGACGGATCATACAGAAACCCAAAAAATATGTTAGAAAGGTTGTGTCGCCTGGCGGTTAGTTCGTACCGCCAGGCAGTTTCTAGAAAATCTAGAAATCCAGTGTAATTCCCATGTGTAGCTTGGCGAGCCTTCAACGTCGCTAAGCGGTTTCTGGAAAAATCCAAAAAATTGTATAGAAATTAGAACTCTCAAATATCAAAGTTCACATACACATTATATAATGCACAGTTCAATGACAGTAGATTAAAACAAACAATCACAACTCCCCTAACCTGGATTGCTTGCTTAAGTCTTGGAATTCTCAAGTCCTTGTGTACCATAATAATTCCAGGCCTTGTCTCCTTTCTAAGTTTATTCTCAGTCCTTACTATCCTCTCTAATTAGTCCAGAACACACTCTCCTCACAACACTCATTCTTGGCAGTCTCAAAACCTTCTCTTTCTTTCTCAATTGGTCTCTTAATCATGTCTTAATTAAGGTTAATGGCCATAAAACGAAAATTGACATTAAAATGGGTTTAATTGCCATTCAAGATTCATTAGTGGGTTTTTTTCAGCCCTCTTGGCTTCCCCCCAAATAGCTAGGGTTTCTGGTTCTTCGCATTCATGCCAAAAAGAAATTTTCGCAAAAAGAAAGCTTAATTCTTGTTTAGCAAGGTTTCAACACACAACTATGCAATTCCAAAGCAAGTTTCGTGATAATTCTTCTAAATCTAGGATTATATTATCACTCATCATGATCAATCATATTATAAAAATAATACATAATTAAAATAACACTCAATTTGGCATACACAACATTTTAATCCAAGTCCTTTCAACATAACCAAGTACTCTCAACCATTTGAGCTAGTATTATTCCACATCATAAAAGTCTGCATTAAATGCCATAAAGGCTCCCACTACCCGCATTTATTAAATAATTATTTATTTAATTATTTAAATTCCCTGGGTCTTACAATTGGATTAAAGGGAGACATTCCCGCAAGAACATTTGACACTCACCGTTGGATCGAGGTACTTTTCAAAAGAATGCATGGTGTCCACTTGATTAATAACGACAGACAACTATAGATGGAGTTACTGGTTAATAGCTCTAGCGAGATTGCTTTATTGATGGAGTTAAAGAAGGAGTTAGCTAATTTGAAAAAAATGGAATGCTAAGGAAATGGATTCCTTAAGGAAGGAAAATGCTAGTATGAAAATAAAACTCGAGGAGGATGACCTGGAGAAAGTCCAACATAGGCCTACTGAAACACATCCTACCACATCGTCAACACATGGCCGACACTACATTATTGGGAAGCAAGAATGATCTTTTTTTGGATAGTATCATGGAAACCCCTTTTCCTAGTAACTAGAAGGCTATGATAGTGGATAGGTACGATGTCACCCAGTTATCTTGTACACCATTGATGTACACCATCGATTGCTTTAACATGTTGGTAACACAGTTTTGCACTCAGTTTGCTACAAGTCGACCACAACATCTCACATTGATAACCCTTGTCAACATATAGCAGGAGAAGAGAGAGTATGTACGAACGTTTATGAAATGTTTCGACAAGATAAGGCTCAACGTCTGAAATTTCAATCCCAAAGTTTCTTTGTGTCACATGGTCACAGACTTGCGCCCATAGGTTTTTATCGACAACTTGTGTAAGATGTTGGTCGTAGATTTGGATGATTTAGGGCAAAAGACAACCAATATCATGCAACTTGAAGAGCTAGAAGACTTTAAAAGCAAATGGGGACCTAAGATACAAGAACCTTAGATATAGAAGATTCTACCTGACTGAGATAGTTTCCTGAAAGTGGGACCTTGACTACAGGAACAAAGGGCTGCCAAATTTACGTGGTATACACCTCTTAATGTCACGAGATCATGTGTCTTAGAGGAGACTCTTAATTCCAACATTGTAGTGGCATTAAGGAAAACGCGGATTCTACCTAATGCAAATCTCAACACTCAATGTCGATACCATCAAATTTTCGGTCACACAACTGATGAATGATTAACCCTTAAAGACAAGATTGAGGAGCTTATCCAAGCATGGCATCACAAAAAATTTTGTGTCCTGGGAAGAAGGAGGATCTCATCATGTATGAGGGAAGTAACTTGATAAGGGCTCATTTTACCTATTTGACGCATGCATTTTAGCACTTATCTTGATTGCATTCATTGAATATCTTGAAAACTTTACTCCTTTTTTTCTAGATTTAACTTAAAGCATTTGGATATGATCATGTCTAGCAAATTAATGTATTTTAGATGAAATTTTTACAGTATTTAAAGAAAGAGAGTATAATGGCTTGAGCAACTTTAAGGCGGTTTCAAGAAAATTCAAAATTTTGCCTCCATAACTCAAGCAGAGGATTTGTTGCTTAAGCCATACAAAGAAAACTTTACCATGAAGTAACTTCAAGCACCAACTTTGGAGCTCAACCATGGAGGAAACTTACCATTGAAGAAAAATTTGTGATCAAATGTCAGAACCAACACTCAAGCTTCAAGGAAATCCTCCATGGAAGGAAAGCTCACAAGCTTGACCACCATGATTGGAGCTACAACTAACCCACATTTTTCTATAAATTAAGGGGCAGTCCACATGTATTTCATCCGGATTTCGTTTAAAATTATATCTAGAGACTTAGTTTCTCTCTCTAGAGTTTCTTTCTTTAATTTCTATTGTAATATGTTAAGTCAGAGGAGACATGAGGAATGTACAACTTCTCCTAGGATCGAGTGTTAGAATCATCATAAGTTGTTGAACTTCTGAGTGTTGGGATAAGGGTTTAGAAATGACGAGAGAGGGGTTTCGATTCTTACTAACCACCTTCTCCCTCTTTTTCTATGTTGCAATTTCCTTTTTTTTCATTGGTTTTGTGGAACTTTGGAAATTGAATGGAGATTGTGATGTTGGAGCGATGAGGGGTGAGGCATAAGAGAAATGAAAACTTTGTGAGGGGCTGACGAGGGGAGCGTGATAGAGTTAAAAGGTATTTTGAGGATTAAGAGTTTTGTGGGAGTGCATGAAGAAAAAAAGAAGGTATAAAAGAAATGGTCTTCCTAATAATAGGGTAAATAATAATTTATTGTGTGACTGCAAATATATTTATACACCAACACATTGGAGATATATGGAATGTCTTTAACTAAGTGTTTATTAAATAAAATGAAATCACAGGTATGACACTATTTTTTACTTTAGGCCACACTTAACTAGCCCACATGTATAAAATTATTGCCTAAATATAGGAAGGGTTAAATAAGTTTTTGGTCCCTCAAGTTTCAGTGAAATTTGGAATTAGTCCTTCTTCAAATCTTTCAACCAATTTAGTCCTTCATCTTTAAAAATACGTTAATTTAGTCATCTTAACCAAATTTTATTAAGTTTATCTGATATTTTAAGTGCATTTCATAATAATATTTGAATTGTTTACACTGTTTGACACATTTTCGCTTTAATGTTAACTCAAGTATTATCATAAAATGCGTTTAAAATGTCAAATAAACTTAATAAAATTTGGTAAGAATGACTAAATCCACGTATTTCTAAAGATGAATGACTAAATTGGTATAAAGTTTCGAAGATTGATTAATTCCAAAATTCACTGAAACTTGAAGGACCAAAAACATATTTAACCCATATACGAAAGGTCAAGATGATATAGGTGTGGCTTAAAAAAAACTAAAAACCACATTTTATAAATTGTTCATTAAATAGACAACATTTTCTTCAATGTTACCCTTGGAAAATGTAGGCTAAACAATAAAATAATGACATCTTCATTGTGTTATATCCTTCTCATATACACTAACACTTTGAATATTCTTAACACCTATAGATTAGGCAACACGTACATAGATTAGGCAACACTTACATGGCAACGACTCAAAAATCGATTTCTAAAACAGGAATAAGCCACAATTTTTTTTTTGTTAATTATATACTAAGTTTTATTTTCTTTTAATACATAGTGCATAGATAAAGCGTTGGCCAATTTGTTTTAAGCAATGTGTTAGAAAATATAGATAGTTAAAGGCAACAATTATTAAAGTGTGGAAAGTTTATACTACAAAATTGTGGGTACTTTATCTTTAAAATAGCATATTATCCAATAATAATTAAATTGTTGTAAGGAGTATTGATAGTCAAGTCACAATTGAATCATGGTACTTGGAAAGAGTTGTACCTTGACTATTAACTATAGCTTTTGGTCTAAAATTAAACGTTTGATCTAATAATTGGTATGAAAGTCAAGATCATTAGTTCTTGTAAATGTGTTGCTTAAACATTGGTTGAAAAGTGTAGTTTATTATTTTCATTTAAGACAAAACTTTTGTAATTTGTTGTTTAAACTAAAAAAGAAAATGGTAAGCCCAATCTCTTCTTATCTTATTTTATTCTTGATGAAACACTTATGAGCAGTCAACATTTTTATCAATTTCCAACTTCTTAGAAATGTGTTACCAAGTTTTGTTTTCCTATTTCTTTATAATTTTATTTTAACGTCTTTCTTTTGAAAGAATAAGAAAAAATTATTAGTTAATAGTTGAAAAACAATAAAGTATCCACTAAATTAATTTAGTACGAATTCATTACAACTCCAATAAATTAATACACACAAATCTTCAAAGGATGAATAAATTGGTTAAACATTTAAAAATGATTTAAAAACAGAAAAAATGAGTCAGTTTAGAGAAACAATAACTTCTATAAAATACATTTTGATTAGTTACTTTTTTTTATTTATTGCTTAAACTTTTTAATAATAAATTAATCGAGTTTAACTTATATTATCTATTCATTTCGTCTATTCATATCATTTACTTTTATATTATATATTCCGACTCTTAGTATTTTTCAAGTTCTTACAATAGTTATCATCCTTACACACTGTTAGTCTCTATATAATTTTAAAAAACAATATTAATAATGATGGTTATATGAATAAATAATGGGTAGTTAATCAATATCTCAATGGGTTTTTTTATATTTTATTTTAAAATATAATTAAAAGTAAAATGAAAAATATAAAACATGTTCGTTTATATTGTTATGGACTTTTTTTATTTTAAAATATAATAATTAGAAATTTAAAATATATACATTAAAAGGAAGAATTCTTTTATATATTATTATAGAGTATTTTATTTTTATATTTATTTTTTTAATTTTAAAATATAATTAAGAGTAAAACAGAAATGTTAAATTGTTTTAATATATATTGTTATAGATATTATATATTACAATTTTTATAATTTTAAAATAAAATTAAGGTAAAGTAATATATGAGATGGAAATTTCATTATATAATATTATAGATAAATAGTAGTATATTTATTAATTATTTAATCATAGCCAATTTTTTGGTAATAATCTTAAATTAAAAAATATATAAATAATTTCTGTTTTAGAAAATTTATGTATGAATTTACCAGCCATATTTTCCATACAAGATTAAAAAAAAAAAAAAACTTGCAAGTTCATCTTCATGATCACTTCAACAAGAAAATTACCCTCGATTTCTTTATATATATGAAATGAGATAGTTTCATAAAACACACCAATTTTTTCCATCTTGATGCAAGAATAATCATAGTTACCACACAAAAAAATGCATGAAATTTGTTTCAGATAGCAAAATTATCCACGATTCTATTATTTTGAAATGCAATTTTATTAGATGCTTTAGAGCTCTCAACGTCCACCAGATAAATTTTGACTAAATTATATTATATAAATAAATGTATATAATGTTTATAATTTTAAGAGATAGTTCTATAAAATTAAGTTAAATATATAAATCTTTTTTATTAAGATGATATTAGAACCTTTTCTAATAAAATATATACAATTAAGTTTTTTCTTCTGTGTTATTATTACTGTCAGGTTCTAAAGAGGAAGTTTTACGGGATAAAACTTGAGTTCAACTACATAAGAAATTGTGACCACTCTCAATCCAAAATCTTAAAACAATCAATTTATGGGTCTTTATCTTTATATAATATTTCACTTTTTTTATTTTTAATCAATATGATACTTAAACTCATATTTAAATTTCTAACTCTTTTCTTTTCTTGTATAACGAAAATAAATTGTAAGTATCAATGGAGAAAGATAAATAAAAAGTTGTGTTTATAAATAAGATTCATAATCCTTCATTATAATGATTAAAATTGATTACATCACAATCACAGCATACTCAGAATGTTGGAGTATGATCAGGTAGGTGGTGGATTGCAAAAGCACGTGTGATTGGTGCAAAATGAATGAGTCTTTTTCATCAGTGTGTTTAATAATTAATAAATAATTAATACGCATTGAATTTTATATTTAAATTTTATATAAATCTGTAATTAATAATAATATTAAATGAATTGATTATAAATATAAATGAGTGATAAAATTAATAGTATTATTAAACATTGTATTGTTAAAATGTAGTTTATTTTTAAAAGTTAGTAAATTATTAATAAATATACATGTGATTTCGTACAACCTTATTAAATACATATTACTTGCCTTTTTTAGGAATCCAGAAAAACTAACGTCTCCTAGGTTTTAATGAAATATTTATAAAGCTTTTTCACTTAAATTTTTATATTATAACAAATACATATTTGTAAACTAATCTTATTTCCTCTTTCTTATATGTGGATACGTTTTGGAGGTAAATTTATTCCTTTTCATTTATTTTTTTTTAATTTTTAGATAATATATAATATTGCTTTTTGTAATTATACCCCTGTTTTCCCTTTTAGTATTTTGAAGAAAGAAACTTAAAAGAAGTATAATAAATAATTCATTTAATATTGTATTGAAAACAAAAGAACTAAATATTTTTCTTTGTTTAGAAATAAAAACTTTGAAACGTCTATTACTTTAAGGAGAGAAAGTAAAGATTGGAGAAAAAAATCACGTTTACATGCAACCAATGTTTAAGCAACACATTTACAAGAACTCATGATCTTGAATTCTAAATTGGTGGCTAACTATTTTGCAACTACCATTTTCTTGTACTGCATGTCATAATCGAATTCATAATTTGAAATCCACCTTTGATTTGCTCTTGAATTATTATATATATTTTTAACAAAGATTCATTTTGTTCAGTATCATGTATTAAATAAATGAAAATATTGTTTTATATCCTAGTACCAATATTTTTATCACCATTCATATTTTTATATTACAACATAACAGTAATGCTTCTTTTACTATAATTTTGTTGTGCATTAAAAAAAATTAAGAAAAGTGCATAAAGCATAAATCTTACAAAATATATACAAGCCAAAATTCAGACCTTTGTTTTCAAACACAATTAAGAAGAAATTGCAATACTTTATTGTTGTGATTCTTTATTGGGATCGCATGAGAAAACCTTATTACTCAACACCAAAAATCAGAAAAATAAGGTTTTGTGGGACAATGACAACAATTCTTGATACATTTGCAACCACATGATGCACAAGGACGACGTGCACAATCTTGATCGTTATCACATGGAGTTTGCACAACGGGTCCCCTTGCTTCAGATTTCATACTCATATCTGTGTACACAAATTAAGAGTTAATAATACATTAATGACATACATAAAAGAATTTTTGAAAATACATGTTCATGTCAAAAGATGATTCCTAACCTGATGCAATGATGAGGAAAGCTAATGAGAATGCAAGTAGTGCCACACTACACCTCTTTGTGCTATCCATCTTGTTGAAAAACATGATTTTGGAATCCCTATTTATAAGTAAATGATGACACCTTCTAAACGATATTCATTACAAGAAAATGTTTTATTAGCAACCCATTTTAGTATCCAAAAGTTGTTACCCACTATAGTGACCAATTTAATTACCAATTTATAGAATAAAAATTATTGTTTACTAAAATAGTCACTATTATGAATGAAAAATTATAATTGATCTATAAATTGGTTTCTAAATTTTAGCTATCAAAGAAAATTGGTCACTAAACATTAGCTACCTTACTTTTTGCTAACAGAGGAATTGGTCTTTAAATTAGTCTATAATTAATTAGTAACCAATTTAACAACCAATTATAATTTTTTATTCATCATAGTGACTATTTTAGAAACAAATAATTTTTTTTTATTTTGTAAAATTGATATTTAAATTAGTCGCTATAGTGACAAATAACCTTTGGTCACTAAAATTAGTTACTAATGAGATATTTTCTTGTAATAAATCTCGATTCAAGTTAAACTTCCTTAATTATACCGATAAAGGAAAACATGTATCGTTATCAATGACAATAAATGAAAAGTTGTCCATAATGGTAACTTTGATGAATGTATTATTTGAAATTGCATTAATTGTACATATAAAAGAAAACGTGTATCATTGTCAATGGTAATAACTAGCCATTAATTATTTATTCATATAACCATCATTATTAATACTGTTTTTTAAAATTATATAGAGACTAACAGTGTGTAAGGATGATAACTATTGTAAGCACTTGAAAAATACTAAGAGTAGGAATATATAATAAAAGTAAATGATATGAATAGACGAAATGAATAGATAATATAAGTTAAAGTCGATTAATTTATTATTAAAAAGTTTAAGCAATAAATAAAAAAAGTAACTGACTAATTTTTTTTTGTAGAAGTTATTGTTTCTCTAAACTGACTCATTTTATCTGTTTTTAAATCATGTTTAACCAATTTATTCATCCTTTGAAGATTTGTGTGTATTAATTTATGGGAGTTGTAATGAATTCGTTCTAAATTAATTTAGTGGATAATTTATTGTTTTTCAACTATTAACTAATTTTTTTTCTTATTCTTTCAAAAGAAAGACATTAAAATAAAATTATAAAGAAATAGGAAAACAAAACTTGGTAACACATATTTCTAAGAAGTTGAAAATTGATAAAAATGTTGACTCCTCATAAGTGTTTCATCAAGAATAAAATAAGATAAAAAGAGATTGGGCTTACCATTTTCTTTTAGTTTAGACAACAAACTTACAAGTTTTGTCTAAAAAAACTGTGACATTAAGTTTAGATAATGACTATTTTCCTAAAGCCATGAATTTCTTGAAAACTGTTGCCTTAAATGAAAATAATAGAATACACTTTTCAACCAATGTTTAATCAACACATTCACAAGAACTCGTAATCTTGACTTTCATATCAATTATTGGATCAAACATTTAACTCTGGGCCAAAATTTATAGTTAATAGTCAAGGTGCAAATCTTTCCAAGTACCACGATTCGATTGTAACTTGACTATCAATACACCTTACAATAATTTAATCATTATTGGGTAATATGATATTTTAAAGTTAAAGTACCCACAATTTTGTGGTATAAACTATCCACGTTTTAATAATTGTTGCCTTTAACTATCAATATTTTTTAATGCATTGCTTAAAACAAATTGGCAACGCTTTTGCTATGCATTATGTATTAAAAGAAAATAAAACTGGTATATAACTAATAATAGAAAATTGTGACTTTTCCTATTTTAGACAACGATTTTTGAGTCATTGCTATGGAAGTGTTACCTAATTTATAGGTGTTAAGAAAATTCATAGTGTAATATGAGAAGGATATAACACAAAGAAGAAGTCACAATTTTTGTTGTTTAGCCCACATTTTCTAAAGGTAACATTGAAAAAAATGTTGCCTATGTAATCAACAATTTATAAAATGTGGCCTTTAGTATTTTTTAAGCCACACCTATATCATCATAACATTTTCTATGTTTAGGTAATAATTTTATACATGTGAACTAGTTCAGTGTAGCCTAAAGTAAAAAATGGTGTCGTACCAATGGATTTCAATGTTGATTTAGTCATCAGTTTAGTAACTAATTTATCCACCAATTTAGCCATTGATTTAAATACTAATTTAGTCACTAATTTAGTCATCGATACTATTTTAACTAAATTAAAAAACGTATTTATTTGTGACCAAATTAGCAACAGAAAACTATTTTATTAAATTAAAATAAGTCCTTATTAGTGACAGAATTAGTGACCAAATTTTGGTTGCTAAATTGGTCTCCAATTAGCGATTGAAATTTCGGTAGCTGTTTAGCCACCGATTTTTAAATTTGTGACTAATTATTTTGCGATTAGGATTTTCTTGTAATGCATGTCATAATCGAATTCATAATTTGAATTCATAATTTAAAACCCACCTTCGATTTGCACTTGAATTATTATATATATTTTTAACAAAGATTCTTTTTATTCAGTATCATGTATTAAAAAAAATAAAAATATTATTTTATAGCGCAGTACCAATATTTTTATCAGCATTCATTTTTTTATATTACAACAGTAATGCTTCTTTTACCATAATTTTGTTGCGTAATAAGAAAGATTAAGAAAAGAGCATAAAGCATAAATCTTACAAAACATATACAAGCCAAAGTTCGAACTTTTATTTTCAAACATAATTAAGGAGAAATTGCAATCCTTTATTGTTGTGATTCTTTATTGGGATCGCATGAGAAAACCTTATTACTCAACACCAAAAATCAGAAAAATAAGGTTTTGAGTGACAATGACAACAATTCTTAATACATTTGCAACCACATGATGCACAAGGACGACGTGCACAATCTAGATTGTTATCACAGGGAGTTTGCGCAATGGGTCCCCTTGCTTCAGATTTCATACTCATATCTGTGTACACAAATTAAGAGTTAATAATACATTAATGACATACATAAAAAAAATTTTTGAAAATAACATGTTCATGTTAAAAGATGATTCCTAACCTGATGCAATGATGAGGAAAGCCAATGAGAATGCAAGTAGTGCCACACTACACCTCTTTGTGGTATCCATCTTATTGAAAAACATGATTCTGAAATGCCTATTTATAAGTAAATGGTGACACCTTTTAAATGATATTCATTACAAGAAAATGTCTCACTAGCAACCAATTTTAGTGACCAAAAGTTGTTAGTCACTATAGTGACCAATTTATAAAATAAAAAATTATTGGTTACCAAAATAGTCACTATTATGAATGAAAAATTATAATTGGTCTCTAAATTGATTTCTAAATTTTAGCTACCAAAGAAAATTGCTCACCAAACATTGGCTACCTTAATTTTTGCTACCAAAGGAATTGGTTTTTAAATTAGTCTCTAATTAATTAGTGACCAATTTAACGATCAATTATATTTTTTTATTTATAATAGTGACTATTTTAGTAACAAATAATTTTTCTATTTTGTAAATTGATATCTAAATTGATCACTATAGTAACTAACAACTTTGGTCACTAAAATTGATTACTAACGAGACATTTTTCTTGTAATAATTCTCTATACAAGTTAAACTTCATTGATTGTACATATAAAAGAAAATGTGTATCGTTATCAATAGCAATAAATGAAAAGTGCTCCATGAAGTTGGTAACTTTGATGAATGTATTATGTGAAACTACATTGATTGTACATATAAAAGAAAACGTGTATCATTATCAATGATAATAAATGAAGAGTGATCCATTAAGTTGGTCACTTTAATGAATGTATTGTGGGAGCTCGAAATGATATTGTCAGTCTCAAACGACATTGTTTCAGCTGAGAACATCTTAACCATATAAATAGATCATGTTAGCTTTATATAATAAGATTAACAGACTAATCAAAGATTAAGTGGGCAAGGTAGGTCAGTAAAATCCCATAATTATTTGGAAGATGTCTTAATTTAGGTAATTTATAATAAAACATTATTGGAATTATCGATGAAATTTTATCGACAAATTTATCTTTATCATTAAATTTAACTTATCTATAGATTTTATCGTTGGATTTCAAGAAATTAATAACCGACGAATTTAATTTTGTTAGTAATACAAATTAAAACTACTAACTGAAAATCTCGTTCATAAATTAATCTTTTAAATTTTGTGTTAATTAATTGCTTCATTCATTTAAATTTTATCGATAAAAATAATTTTAATTATAGAAAAAATATTTATTTCAAATTTTCTTTTTTTATAGTATAATGTTTTTCTCACCATTAATTATTAATATTTTTTATCCTTTTAATTTTTGTGTTAATTAATTAATAAATCTATTAAAATGTATTGATAAAACTAATTTTAATTACAGAAAAATATTTATACCAAAATTTCTTTCTTTTATTGTATAAGAATTTTTTCACCATCAATTATTAATATTTTATTATTTTTTTAATTTTTTTGTTAATAATAATTAATTCATTCATAGCAAAACTTTTATTCCATTTATTTGAATTTTAATTAATTCATTTAATCAACATTAATTAATAATTTAAGATTATAGGAAAACTTTTATTCTGTAAATTTAAATTCAATTGAAAAACTAAAACATAATAATAATTATTATTATTAAACAAATTAATTCTTTTAAATTTTATTTATAAAAATCATTTTAATTATATATGTGAGAAAATAGAAATTGGTATGTTAGAATAATATAGTGTATAAAATAATGAAACTCGATTATTTTAATATTAAAATGTCAACGTATAAATAGAAATTTTCGAAACGAGTTTCATTAGATATAAATATTTTATCTCTCTAAAAACCTTTCTTCTAGAACTCTCTCCCTTCTCTCTAAATTTCTCACATCTATCTTTATTTGTTTAAAGAATCAGAGACAACTAGGGTAACCCTTGAGGCGAGCTCTATATTTTTGTCCGATCAATTTCTCAAATAGAGTAAGTTGATCTTCTACTCTTTTCTTTTGTTTAGTTTAGTTTTATGTGCATGCGGGAAATTTCAACTCGAATGTATCCTCTAAATTACCTTAGTGTTTTCCATTGATCAATGATTTTGATGATGTTCCCTGATCATGTTCTTGTTGTTCATAGGTTGAGTTGTGGACTCTGTTAGGTTTGTAAATGAATTTGATACTTTCTTTGAGTTGTCTCGTAGTATCACATGTAAGAGAAGCTAATTTCTCTGTCTTTAATTCATAAACCTGTTAGAACTATATATTGTATGATTATTCTATGATTGATTGTGGTATCTGAGATGTAGCATGGTTTATGATGTGTGAAAGCTATGGAATCTAGGTTTATTTTAAAAGGAAGTTGTTTAAAAATGATGATGTTTAGTATTGCAATTGAAGTCATTTGATATGGATGTTTGGCGTAAACTTGAGTGTGATATGTGCTTGTTATCTGTGATGGTCTTGGCAAAGTTTAGATATGCCTTAGAAATGCAAAATTGTGCAAAAACTATATTCTGCAGAATTATGCAGACCCGTTGGGCGAGCATTTACTCTTTGCCCAACGAGATGACGTGTTCGCTAAGTGAGTGTATCAGTACATAATTTGGATATTGGTTGATTTTAAATTTGGAAGTTTGTAATTTTGTATGAATGATTGGTATATGATATGAGATTGAGATGTGTTAATACTGATTCAAGGAGAATTAGTGATGAATTCTGATAGCGTATGCATTGAACTAGGGATTGTCTTGACAGTTATCCTAGCGCTCTAATAACCATTCAAATTCTCAAGTAGAGAGGAATAAGGTATGTGGTGAGAGGAGCAGGAGGTCCTAACCTAGGAATTTTTTTCTTGACCAAAGGTGTTAACATACTAACCTTGTGTGTGGTATAGTTTAACTCTTTATCTATCGCTCTACAGAGCATGAGATGCATGCACTACAAGTGCATAACTACCTAGATCCAACCTCAATGCATGTATTCGAATTAATTGAGTCTTTGAGTCTTAGTTTTAAATATCAACTTGAATTGAATGGATTGTTTGTGTGTGACTTAAGTATTTGTTTTGTGAATTGAATTGATCTTTTAATTACTTTAGCTTACCTTTTTTTTCTATATCTTGTTTCTGGTGTTTGTCTCCTTTTGCAATGATCATTTGAATGGTGTGAGCAGTCGAAGATTCTACAGTTGGGTTAGTAGAAGGAGGAGGAGGAGATGTTGTTGAGTAGTTATATATAGATAGTTGATGTTTAGACTCGTGTTTTCTTTTTAAAACTTTTAGATAGTTTTGTATATAAATTGTATTTCAGTTTATGTTACTTTATGAGATGACTGTAGTATGATATTTATATGCCAGAGTTCTGTGTTGTGAGTTATAAATATGAAATCTTTTATTTGATGGCTTAGAATGTTAATTAGGATGTTACAATATAAAATATTTATCTCAATTTTTTTTTTACAATATAAGACTTTTATCACTATTGATTATTGATATTTTACTATATTTTTAACTTTTTGTGTTAATTAATTAATTAATTCATTTCAATTTTATTTACAAAAAAAAATAATGATAGAAAATATTTATTTCAAATTCTTTTTCTTTTATAGAATAATATTTTTATTATTATTCATTATTAATATTTTCATATTATAAAATTTCTATTATCAATATATGATTTATTGTTAAATTATTTAAGAATATTAATGACTAACTACATGTATGGAAAATATATTTTTTTCTACATAAATGTTGAAATCGGTATTTAATATATATATATATATATATATATATTAAATCCTTTATTCTATTTATTTAAATTTAATATTTATAAAGTTAAAATACTAATATTTAATAATAATTAAATTTTGATTGTAAGAGTAATATGAAACTGGACCAATTCAGCTGACCCATTACAAATTTTGAAACATAATAAAACAACACTAATTGCCTCTCTTTACCTCACAAATTCATTATTTCTCCTTCTCAAGGTGCTGTCAAAGGAAGCTCATCTCCAACTGCCAATCCTTTCGTGCTCAAACAAAGTCATCACCGCCACAACCATCGCCACTACCACCTTCGCAGTCATCTTTACTTATGGAGTTATAGAAGGAGTTAGCTATGACAACTTAACTATGATATAGAATTTATTTTGTGCACGTGAGTGAGTTTGAATGCGTTGATTTATCCTAATTGATTGAAATTAATATTGTAATATTTTAATGTTAGGTATGTTTTTCTGTTAAATGCTTTAATTGATTTTAAATGCATGTTAAATTTATATTTGAGTGTTGGAACTAGTCGTTTAAGCATCAAGTGATAACTTTTATTTTGATGTGTTGTATATTAAGTGTTCTATTACTCAATTCTATGATGTAAAATACCTATCATTGTGATGAATGTAGATGTTTATATAGATAATAACTAGAGAGATAAAAGTTACTGATGTATTATGTAAGTACCAAGTCACACTTGATAGTATTTTAAGTTTTAGGTTTAATTATGTATTTAATCATTTTTATAAGAAAAACTCAAATTGGTTCATTTGATTTTTTTTATTAGGTCTCTATTGTTTTAAATATGATATAATTTAGTCATTTTTGTTAGTACTTATTATAAGAAAATGTATTAAAAATAAATTTTAGTGATCAAAAGTTGTTATTCATTGTAATAATTAATTTAGATATCAATTTCCAAAATAAAAAAAATAAATTAGTGGTTACTAAAATAATCATTATTA
>Ga0214543_1002867_pt1:0-12500 | contig 33947 bp, 10 predicted proteins | sample CNSS2metaG_FD_160094 | JGI IMG/M metagenome (GOLD analysis project Ga0214543, IMG submission 160094) | Root nodule microbial communities from cowpea collected in UCLA plant growth center, Los Angeles, California, USA - CNSS2 | ecosystem: Host-associated > Plants > Roots > Nodule | place... | reverse complement strand
AGTCTCATACAACATCATATCGATTGAGAACATTTAGGCCATATATGTAGACCATGTTGACTTTTCGCAATAAAATTAATAGACTAATCAAGGATTTAGTAAGCAAGTTAAGTCAATAAAATCCTAAGATTACCTAGGAGAGGTCTTGATCTGGGTAACCTAGGCCCATCTAGGTAAAACCATATAATAATATTATAAATACATTGTTCACAAGGTAATATTTACGCATTCATAATTGGATTTATCACTTTTTATGCATGGGCATCAAAGTGTCATTACAGATAGGGGTGGCAATTAGGGCTTCACCCGTCAGGCCGACCCGCAGGCTCGCGAAAAAAATATGGGTTGGGCCAGAATAGTGAGCCCGCAGGCCCGCAATGGCCCAGCCCACATAAGCTCGCAGCCCGCGCAGGCTGTTTCGCGGCCCCCCTGGTTCGGCCCGCAAGCCCGCATAAAATTTAAAAAAAAAACTTGCACTTATGTATATTAATTACTTTTTTATGGACTCTTGCATTAACGTTTCAAATTCTTATATAACTGGAAAAGACAAGTATTATGTATTTTTTAATGTGCTAAAATTTAAAAAATACATTGTGTATGTCATAGTATGAATATGATGAAAATGTTGAATTATCAATTTATCATCTAATTCCCCAAAGTATTTACTTAATATTGTGAACTTCTTAAAGTTTCCCAATTTTTAAACATTAAAATTTTTATCATAAAAATTAAAAAAAAAAAAAAAAAGCGGGCCAGCCCGCGGGCCACAGGTCAAGGAATATGCAGGGCAGGCCAGTGTTTGCAACTCGCATAAAGTGTGCGGGGCCGGGCAGGCCAACCCGTGTTGTGCGGGCCTTATGCAGGTCGGGTCTAAACGGGTCGGGCTGGCCCGCATTGCCACCCCTAATTACAGACACCCCCACGCTTCAGACCTATAAGTACTTGGATTGGAGGTAGAAATCTTAGGCAATTGTACAAGGACGCCTGATACAAGTCGGATTGGAGGAGAGATTATAGTAGAAGGTTCATCCAAATGGATATACATTGTGTTAATGGACTGATTAAGGCAATTGCAAAAGGCATAAAAGATGAGAGAAACAAAGAACACAACAATTTATATTGATTCAATTCAAGATGAATCTACGTCCAGTCTTCTCCTAAGCAACCCACTTAGGAGGATTCCACTAAATCAATAGAGATACAAGAATTACAAGAGCATCTATATAATTAAAGACCTTAAAGACTAAGGAGCTTGATCTACAAATCAAGAACTCCCCCTAGATATAATGCATCCACACAATTGCACTTAGACCTTCACTTCACACAGTGAATCAACTGTAAACAGAAATACAATAAGAAAGAAACAAGGAACGAACCTAGTGGATGTGCAGATTTGTCACTTGATCCTAGATCCAAGCTTGATCCACCAAGGTTGAATCCACCATCAATCTTCTTGAATGTCCAATTGAATGATCTCCCAATAAAGCACAAGAACTTTGTGAATCTTGATCTCATAAAAGAAGTCTTTTAATTTGTTTCTCAATGATTCAATTATATTTTTCTCTCTGTTTTAAAATTGATTTCAAAACTGTTTTTATACTAGAGTTCTGTTGCAGTAATTAATGGATTAGGTATTTACCTAATAGATTATCATGAGTGTATTTTCACTACATCAGTGCAATGCCTTCATATAATCTATTAGTTAAGTATTTAATCCATTTACGAGTTCTGCTTTTGACACATTCAAAAGTTTGATAGCTGATTTAATCCAATTCAAGCTTGTTTTACATGTAATTCTTGATCTACAACATCTAATGCATAAGCTAGAAAATCAGGACTAATCCTAAACCAATGATGCACATGATGCATAGCCTTGGACATCATCAAAACCATCTTCACTTGAGTTGAACAAGCTCCCCCTTTCAACAAGAATAACGCCTGGTGTCCACTAGGAACTCATTTAATAACAACAGGCAACCAAAGACAAATGTATCAGTTAACAGCTCCAACGAGATTGCTCTACTGATGGATTTATAAAATGAGTTAACTAATTTGAAAAAAAATGTAATGTTAAGGAAATGGATGCCTAGGGGAGGAAAATGTTAGAATGAAAAGAAAACTCGAGGAGTTCGACCTGGAGAAAGTCATGCATATGCCCACTGAAACACATCTTACCACGTCGCAACCTTAGGTCTTCCCCGAAACTATGAAAGAAAGTGCCTATGGCATGAATCAGTCCACGACCGACATTACACTATCAGGAAGCAAGAGGCATCCTTTTATGGATGGTATGATGAAAAACCCTTTGGCAATAACCGGAAGGCTTTGGCAGTGGATAGGTATGATGGCATTATTGACCACAATTAGCACATTGACGTCTATGTCTCCTAGGTCGGCCTATACACCACCATTTTCCCAGTAACTGGAAGGCTTTGACAATGGATAGGTATGATGGCATTACCCACCACAATTAATCCATTGACGTCTATGTCACCCAGGTTGGCCTGTACACCACTGATATAAACCATCAACTGCTTTAACACATTAGTAACACATACCAACACTCAGTTCACTACAAGTAAATTGCATCAATTTATATTAATAGCCCTTGTCAATATACAACATGAGAAGGGAGAGTCTTTATGAACGTTCATTAAACATATTGGCAAGATAACGCTCAACATCTAAAATATCAATCCCGAATTTGTTTTGCATCACATGGTCACAGCCTTGCGCCCAACACCATTTTTCCACAGCCTGTGTAAGAACATTGTGCAATAACGTGAAAGAGACAACTATGCACGGTTCAATTTATTAACACTGTAATAACTCCTCCAAGAAGGAGGATGCCACCCATCACTTTCACAAATGTGGACTTCAAGGCTTTCAACCCCAAACAGGATTATCTAATGGTGATCACAGTGGAGATACAAAACTTTGTCGTTTACAAAACATTGGTGGATCAATGAAGCTTAGTTGACATCTTATACCGGAAGACATTCAAGAAGCTGCAAAATCTCAAGAAAAGTATGAACACATAAGTCGATTATATTGTGGAGTTTTGTAGAGAAAGAGTAGACACCACATGCATTGACTTGTACACCAAGTTTGACGAGGATAGTAGTACCAACATGATCACCATTAGATTCTTGGTGATGGATGTGAAAACCTCTTATAATATATTGCTAGGTCAACCTCCCCTAAATGTTTTAGGTATCATAATCTCCACTGTCCACCTAACCATGAAGTTTCTATCCTAGTTAAGAAACATCATCATTGTCCATGACTAAATGACCGCCAAGGAATGCCACATCATCAATCTCCAGCTTCCCTCACCCCAACAGCTCCACAACGTATAACATAACGTCAAGAGAAAAGTATTCGAGACGTAAGTCAAAGTCGAGGATTTTTACGCAAGAATTGAAGATTATAGAATCAAATTGATGGGAGACACCAAAATATTTACCCTGAGAGAAGGGAGAAACTTGAAGACAGGGACATGCTCGAAGGTCGAGGATAAAAGCTTCCTTATTAATCTGTCGAAGGAAAATGACGATTCGTTTGCTTGGTTGGCATCTGACCTCCTTATTAAATGTATTAAAATTAAAATTATGAAAGACAAACTCCAATATGATTGGAAAACAATATCAAACTACTTACAATATTATATATAAGTTTTCGTTCATTTTAGTATTTTTTCTGGTCTTAGCAACAAGGTGTGGAGGAAGGGAAAATAAGAGATCTAAGCTCTCGGTCACAAAAGGAGGCACCAAGAAAAAGCTAATTAATTTGTGTTAATTTTTGTTTTCCTTTACTTGTCTTTTTCTTTTTCATGCTTCCAGTTGAGTTCTCCTCTATAAAATATTTATAAGCCAAAATTGCTTGAAAAATAAAATAAATATTTGATAAGAAATTTAGCACATCTACAATAGAAGAAATTTATATTACTTCATACGTTGAAAATTATAATTTACAATTTTTATTGTATCACATTAACGATAATAAATGTATTTTCAATTTTATTCCTACGAAAAAATTCAAGATGAATACTAAGTATCTTACAATTCTTTATTTTTGTTTATACTTAATACACAAATTAATGTAGTCTTTTATTTGTAACAGTTAATTTATTTGTAAAATAATTGGAATATTTTTTTAACCAACTATAATTGTAAAACATTCAAGTAATCTAAACAATTGTTAGGTATCGCCAATCGAAACAACAGAGAAATTGATGGCAGCTAATTTGCCTATAGAAGAACTGAACTGGAAAAATAAATTTTAAGAATTAATTAAAGCGAGTTATGTAATAAAACATGGAAAATATGAGTTATTATTTCAATACTTGGTACGCAGAAACTAATCTATAATGTGGTGTAATCAATAATAATCACTCGAGCAAAGCAAGGAAATGAAAAACGATATTGAAAATCACAAAAACAAAATCTATTAGCAAAATGAAAATAACCAAAATAAATGAAATAATAAAGTGAAAGAACGAGAAAACAAATGAAATATATATTACTAATGAAAGTTCTGAAACTCAAACTTGTTAGGCACACAAGTTCAAATTCAGAAGTATATGATCAAAACTTACAAGAATGTTCACTGGCAAATTTATTAATCCTGTTTTACACATACAAAAATACCATACAAACTTATGCACTAATGAAAAACGCATCGTAAGGTATTTCGTTTCCAAGGCATAATCATCCAATAATGTGAAATATTCATGCGCAAATTATTTCGTTGCACAATAAAAAAAGTAATCTTCCAACTTTAGTTCGCAACAATAAACAAACGTAGTAGTGAAAATATATGATGTTAATTTAGGGAAACATTTAGATCTCTGTTTAAAAACAATGCCACAACTTTAAACCCAAATAAGAACTAATTAAATATAATGGGAAACGGGAGATGAGTCTGCATTGTCTAAGAAAAACTAATGGATTTCAAAATTCACGGCGTACAACATAATCTAAACTCATAAAACTGGAAAACAAAGCTCACATCCCAGTAAAAGCCTTCTTAGCACCGCTAGAAGAACCAGCAGGGATCACTTTCAATACATTGAACCTCACTGTTTTAGAGAGAGGCCTGCATAAATGGTAGAAGTAAATATCAGACAGATATCAACACCATACAAATAAAAAGTATTATTTATATAAAACCTCACCTGCATTGACCAATAATGACATGATCTCCTTCCTTCACACGGAAACAAGGTGAAATATGAGCAGGAATATTTGAGTGCCTCTTCTCGTACCTACACAAAAAAGGAAGTCCGATTATGTTTCTTCAAACATAAATACAACCTAACCAGACAAAAAGAAAGCATGGCAGCTTAAATACCTCTGGTACTTCTTAATGAAATGGAGATAATTCCTTCTAACAATGATTGTCCTGTTCATCTTAGCACTGTGACATGTACCAGCCAGGATACGGCCACGGATGGAGACATTGCCAGTGAAGGGGCACTTCTTGTCAATATAAGTTCCTGCACTTAGAAATTAGAACAAATTATAGATAAAAAGGGTTGGAAAGTATAAATGACCTATTTTACAGAAAAGAAATAACCATATCTTTGCACATGAAATAACCCAAGCACATGAAGATAATAAAGACATGAAATATAGCCTGACCAAAATTTGGATTTTCATTTACATAGACAAATGTATATTATTCTGCTTCGTATACAAAATATATTTCAAGCCATCCTATTATTCTACCAACCAAGACAGAAAACATGGCTACAGGCAACTACACAATCATAAAAATGTTTACAGAAAACACCATCAGAGTAAAAATAGCATTCCAAAATATCATCCATAGACACAAACTAATAATCAAAGGCTTTTTATGAATTCATTTTTTTAAGTGAACAATACAAATTAAAAGAATAGAGGGCTTTCATGAAGAATGCGACTTTTAACCTAATTCACAAAACACTCCACAGCAGAACATTTAACATGTGTAATAATTTAAAAAAATAAAATACACAACGAAAACAATAAGCTGTAGATTAACACTTGGCAGAACAAATGTTACTCTTCCAGTGGTATGAAAAAGAGATACCTTCGACGGCTTCCCTGGGAGTCTTGAATCCAAGTCCAATGGATTTCCAAAAGCGGTTTCCACCTTTCCCTGGTCTCTTCCCCTTCCCAGTTTTCTTCGAGCTGCGAAAGCAAGCAAAACAACAACAACAAAAATCGATTCAGCCTCAAAATCACAGTGTAGGCAACAAAGTTAAGCGTTCTTCCAAGTAACATACCTGAGGAACACTTTTGGTTGCTTCAAAAAAGCCTTCTCGGTCTGCAACACACAATTAAAACAAAATCAACACAAGATTCACACAAAACATAAGAACAATTGATAAAACAATATGGAAAAATGAAGAATACTTGTTCAGCCATGACGAAAGTACTTGACGGCAGAAGCTACAGAGGAGAGTGTTGGCGTCGCAAAAACCCTAAATAACTTCTCTCACTGGAATTCCAGGGAAAACGCTACTTGTGGTGAGATTTCTGGTTCTGGGCTTTTTTAGTGGGCTGTGAAATTACCTTGGCCCAAACAATACTCATCCTAAATTTTTAAAATTATTTATTTATAATTACTTTTGTTGAAAATTCTCGTTCTGGACTTTTTGTGAGCTAGCTTGGTCCACATAATATTTCTCCTAAATGTTTAAGAATATTTATATATATATATATATATATATATATATATTATTAAAAAAAAATAAATGTAAATTACCTTTATATATACACAATTTTTTATTCCATTGCCCTTTTAAATCTTGTAATTTTTAAACTCAATTAACTATTCACAATAAAAAAATTTATCTACTATCAAATTATTATAAAACTTAGTAATCCACTCCAAAAGTATTTTATCCTTTTATTTTTATATGAATGGTATTTATGTTCTCTATATTTCAAATCTCAATATCTTATTTTATATAATTTTACTTACAATAATAAAATTTATTTTTAGGAAGAATCTCCACTTATCATCGATAAGCATTGTTACTACTAAACTCTGGCAAAATTGTGTAAAGTCCCTCTAGATTTACTTTGACAGAGAGAATAGTGTATTCCAGAACAATAAAAAATATAAAAAATGACATTTTGCCTCCTTAAAGATGAGTTATAATCAATTATTAAAAAAAAAAAGCATTTTAATTTAAGTAAAAAAAGTCACAATATTAAAAAGTGCCTTTACACCTTCTATGGAATAAAATACTTCAAAGAAGATAATTATAACTAACGTAACCTAGTATAAAGAATTGCGTATAAATGAGAACCAATAAAATACGGAAAAAAATGCATCTATTTTATAAATAAAAATAATTAATTATTACCGTAATTAACTTATACACCAATTTCTAAATTAAAGATTATTAGTTTTGATTGTAATATTATTTACAAAAGTTTTGGCTATAAACAAAATTAATGATTAATTTAAACATTAATCTTTTTTATAATCAAAATTTAAGTAATTAATGTTAATATCTATTTAGAAACTAATTTATAATCTAATTATAATTTAGATAATATTTTTCATACCAATAATTTTTAATTTATAAATTAATATCTAAATTTCTCACTTAATTATTTTTTGTCTTTAAATATATTGCTATTCAGATACTTTCTTGTATTAAAAGGGCGGGAAGAAGAAAAAAAGTTTTGAATTCAAGTACTACCATTAATATTCATTTAGATTTAATCTGAATATAGATTACACACAAATTCTTATTTCCTTATTTATTTTGATTGGATATTCAGGAGATTGATTTCACGAAAATATGCACAACCGAAACTTTAAAAAGAGAAATATATTAGAAATCCAATATTATATTGCCTTTAATTAATACTCGCGTTAATATTTAAGATTTCGGAAAAAACAAAATCTTAATTTTATATTGAAGATTTGGTTAATTGGAAACTATTACAGGATTTGATTGGCGGGAAAATAAAAATGATTTCTCATTAAAATATTAAATTGTAATGTATAAAAAGAAAACAGAGGTGTACCAAGTTTCTTGAAATTTCAATGTCCGGGGATTGAAGAGTTAACAATCTCTTTGCTGTCAAATAAATCCTCTTTATCACATGTAAGTGTCTCATGATAATCACTTTCTCAGTTCATCATATTTCTGTTAAAGTTTTTTTCTAATCAATTGTTTAATTCATTTTTCTCATCAAGATTTGTAAATACATTGTTTTTTTGCAGAAAATGGGTCGTGCAAGAGTGACATTGAAACCAATACCTAACCAAAGATGTCGCAAAACAACATTTCTACGCAGAAAAATGGGACTCGTCAAAAAAGTCTCTGAATTTTGCATCATGTGTCAAGCAAAAGCGTGTTTGATTGTGTACGATGACGACAGCGACAAAATTGGACCAGAAATTTGGCCTCAAGATTCCGCAGAGGTACAATCCCTCATTCAAAATTATGTGTGTCAAACTGAGAAATCTCCCAAGACGTTTCAGATTCAAGACTTTTTCGACAACAGAAAGAACATGATCGAAGCTGAGATTTCCAAACTGCACAAACAAGAAAGAGACATCATGTATCCAACATGGGATCCGAGTTTGAACAACATGGATAAGGAGCAACTGTGGGCGTTCGTTGCTGATGTGAACGCTAAGATCGGAGCCTGTGATCAGAGAATCACCATGTTGAAAAACAAGAACGATCAAGATCGTGAGATCAGCATCGACGTCATGAACAACATGTCTCATCAGCAGCAGCAGCAACAAAAACAAAGTGTTTCGAGCCAACTCAGTTTCATGTGTCAGAAGAACCAACAACAGCAACTGATGTCGATGTCACTTGAAACATTGTTGTCTGTTGATGAAAAATACGATGGTGTGCCTCTGGATTCAACATTTCAGGTTGGTGGAGTTTCTGGCCAAGGAATTAACATGTTGAGAAACATTGAACAAGATGGTGCTTACTTTTGTTACATGCCAAACATGGTTCATGAGAGTGCTACCTCGTCACAACCTAGGCCAATCAGTTTCATGCAGAACAAATCTAGGGTTGGTGTTCCTCCAAATTCAAGTGATCAATTTGATGAGTCTTTGGAGTGGTTTAATCAATTTAATGACTTTGAGTGGCTTAAAGAATCCAATGGGACAAAAGATTTGTCAAATTCAGTTTTTGGTAATTTTGTGGATTGGACTAGTGAGCCACATTTTTCTACCTTGCAGTTGCAGCAGAAAATTCATGATGTTCAATCTCAGAATGAGCAACAAGAACAAGAAGTAGATTTGGCTCCATTGCCACCTTCACTGTTTTGATCAATAATATGCATTCTGGAGAACTTAACTTGAATCTTTGAGTTGTTATCATTTATTTTTAAATTCAGTACATTTTGTGACTTTTTTTTTCCTTGTGTTAAGAACTACTGATTTCATGTTGGTCCAGAAATATGCTTATGTTATGTTATGGCTGATCTTGTTTATAATTTTGAATTATTATCTGCATAATATAATCATATTTTTGGTGAACTCCTTATCAAATGTTGGATTTTGGAATTATTTCCTTAGTTTAATTTTTTATTTCAACAATTTTTTATTGTTTGTTATTTACTCTAGATTATAGCTATATCACCATTTTTTCGATGTAAGAAGAAACGAAAACAATTCATCTTATTTTATCTTAATGAAATATTTTAAGTATAATTACTGATTTAGTCCCCTAATTTTTTAATTTTGTTCAATTTGGTTTCATTATTATTGGTTACTTCAATTTAGTCCTCCAATTATTTGAAAGGGTTCTATTTGATCTTTTTCATGAAGTTGAATGTCAACACAGTGTACAGCACATGTGTCAAATCGTGAAATTTTTTATTTTTTTTAATTTTTAATTTTTTTTCTAAAAATTTATAAACCGTCACGTGTTAGGTTACCGTCGTGTTATGTGACAGGGTATAGTTGACACGTGCAGTGGTAATAATTGTTTTCATTTAGTCCTCTTTTTAAATTTTTGATTCAATTTACTACCCTATCTTTTAAAATAATTCAATATTGTCCTTTTCAATTTGAGATCAAATTAGTAAATAAACTTAATTATAACTTATATATACATATTAAAATAATTTTTTTGAATTTATACGTATCACTAAACCTAAATATTCAAATTATTTTATTTTTTACAAGTGAAAAAAATTATTAAGGTAAAAATATAAAAATTAAATAATTTGAGTGTTTAGGTGAAGTGATTTGATATACATATTCAAAAATATTATTGTAACATGCATATATAATTTGTAGTTAAGCTTATTTACTAATTTAGCTTCAATTTCTAGAGATGACAAAATTTGATCATTTTACAAAATATGGTACTAAATAAGTTGTAGTTAAGCTTATTTACTAATTTAGTTTCAATTTTTAGAGATGACAAAATTTGATCATTTTACAAAATATGGTACTAAATTGAACAAAAAATTTATATATAGAGGACTAAATTAAAAACAACTATTAAACTGTCACGTGTCACTCCGGTAAATTGTCACGTGACATAATGGTAACCTAACATGTAACAATTGATAAATTTAAAAAAAATTAAAAATTTTAAAAAAATAAAAATTCCACAATTTAACATGTATCTTATACGAACATGGTGTTAACTCCAACTTAACGAAAATGACCAAATTAATTTTTTTTAAATCATTAGAAGACTAAATTGAACCAATCAATAATAAAGAGATTAAATTGAATCAAACCAACGAATTATCACTTAAATTAATACCTCAAATCACTCTACCTAAATATAATTTGATGATTTGATATATAAATTATAAAAAAATTACTTTAGTATATATATATATATATATATATATATATATATATATATTAAGTTTAATTACTAATTTGGATGGGAAATTAAAGTAAATTAAAATTTTAAATAAATAATAAATTGAAATTTTTTAAAATATTAAACCTTTTTAAACAATATTTCCAAATATTTAAGAAACCAAATTCATACATTTTCCTTTACGTTATACTTTATTAAAAAATTATAAAATTATGTGTACATTTCATAGATAAATGGTAGAACTTATATATTATAACTTTTAATAAATATAGATTAATAAAAAAATGCAGTTTAAAGAAATGAGTTAGGTGCTGATCGGAAAGTTCATAAATTGGAAAGTTTGTTTTACAACCTTCCCTTTACTCAAACAAAACTTACATAGTTTACAACTTATAATCATGTAACTAAACCCATGTTATTTAACATTTTTTTAAAAAAAAACTAGAATTATCTATGGAAAATTATCGATGAAAAAAAAAATCTATATGTAAATAGTTGATATCTACTAAATTTATCCACATATAATAAATTAGACAAAAGGGACCTCAGTATAACACTTACCTATGGATGAAAGTTCCATGAGAAAACAAAATTTATGGGTAAACTAAAAAAAATTAGAATTGTAAAAATTCTTTTATCTTGTATGATATCTCCATTGTACACATGAAATTTATGGACATGTCAATTTTAAGTCAATCATATGCTAATTAAAAGAATATTAGGTTATTATAATCTTCTTTCTTAAATTCACAGTGAATCTTTTGATTTTAAATTTAGCGAGTATGTTCTTAAATATATGGTTGTGTTATATATTGTTTACTTAGTTCTAGAGCATTTATATTTGTGTTGTTTAGAAACCAACACACAAAGAAAGTGATTACTATTCAAATACTTAGAAAAAACAATTCAGAAAACAAAGATGTGTTAAGGAACAAGGGCAAGAGCAACAACAACCACTCAACTAAGAATAAAATGAGAATGCATAACACTAAGATGAAGATTATGATTATGTTTAAACTTTATTTACGGTATATTTAGATCACTTACGGTAATTTTTGGAACTTAAATTTGTGTCTCAATTTGATTTGCAATTTGGACGGTGTTTTAATTTGATTTCAATTTCGGCATATGTTATATTGCAATGATTTTTTATGCTTGATTTCAATGATTTTTAAAATTAATTTTGAATTATGTTTTAATATTAAATAATATTATATTTAATGACAGTTTGAATATTAAAATGATTGTAGCTTTTAGTGTGACAGTGATAACACTCAATACATAGAGTCTAATCAATAAATACATTTACCGTTTGTTTAGAGGGAATATTTTACCAATTGCTCTTGTATTTGAATTGTTTGCAATTAAATCTCTTTCTTTCTCTAAATAATTTGTTTGGATAAATAAATAAAAGACTTAAATACATATTTAGTCCCTATTTTTGTCAAAATTATTCAATCTGGTCCCTATTTTGGTTGTTTGTTCAATTTAGTCCTCGTTTTGGTAAAATCGCATTCAATTGAGTCCTTTTGACAGACGGAGTTAAAATTTTAACGGCACAGTGACACGGTGTAACTGTTTGGCCTACGTGTCAGTTTTTGGTCAGTGACGTTGGCACAGTAAACTTATATGGCCGTTGGAAGTTTAAAATTTAGGGAAATTGATTTGGGGAAGA
>Ga0214543_1002864_pt1 | contig 33964 bp, 21 predicted proteins | sample CNSS2metaG_FD_160094 | JGI IMG/M metagenome (GOLD analysis project Ga0214543, IMG submission 160094) | Root nodule microbial communities from cowpea collected in UCLA plant growth center, Los Angeles, California, USA - CNSS2 | ecosystem: Host-associated > Plants > Roots > Nodule | place: USA... | reverse complement strand
CAACACATATTTCATTTAATATTTCAAAGGCAAACTTTAATGTAAAAGTCATTTAGTTTTATGCATTGAAAAGGACGACGAGTAATTAATTCATAAAACTTGTATTATTCATTAATTTCACTATTTTGCTCTTTTGATAATAAAATGGTTAAAAATAAAAGGAACAATCGATAATAATAATTCCGTTATATAAATATATTTTATTATCTTTTAGCAAATCAATTTATTATTCATGTACACATAATTAAGATCACATTATCCGACAATATATTTAAGTTAAAACAACATAACAATGTATATTTTATAAATTACAAAAATAATATTTTTTTAAAATTAATCATTCTAGCTTTTTATTTTTAGTGCCCTAAAGAAATCATTTAATCAAATTTGTAAAACTATTAAATTTATACTTGTGACCCCTACATAATACAAGAAGAGTAGAATGATTCGTGACTGTGATCAGGAAATTGTTTAGATTTTCTGGTTTTGTAATTTTTGTCCAATTTTTTAATGTCAAAAAATAGCAACATACTTGGAACTTTGGGTTTTTTCGTACCTGTATCGAGAAAGAGCATAAGCTTCGATCGCAATGATTAATTGTTGATCTGTAAGTAGAGACTGAGCATAGATCGATCATCTTCTCATGATTTGCATATGTCAAAAGTTTCTTGTGAGTATTGCAAAGGCGTAATCTGCTACTGCATGTTTTCATTGAGTTTTTTCAGTTGCTCTTGATGACGAAGGGCTTCCTCCAGCCGATGATGGGTATCCTCGGTCTCCTTCCGAAGTATCTCTCTTTCTTTGAGTGCTTCTTCCCTTAAGAGTCGTAGATCTTCTTCTGCCTTCTTGCGCGATTCATCTCTATTTTTTGTTGTAGCGTTTCTTATTGAAATTTGGTGGAGTTGGGATCGAGTTTTACCGGACCCCACGGTGGGCGCCAATGTTCTGGTCAAGAAAAGTGCTAGATAATTCTTAACCAAAAACAAAAAGAAAGAAATATTTTTAACCATAGCTTAAGACTTGCTTAGGTCAAAAACAATATATCCCTTGACCATGAGAGTAATATTCTTATTTATAGTAAATGAGTCAGTTACAAATATTATAGATATACATAATAATCTTAAAGATAATCATCAATATCTTCCTAAATCTCAACCAACCTAAATAATAACTAATGTAACTATAATAATTACATAATATTCGTTAGTATTATTTCCTTAATCTTAGCTTCTTACAAGGAAGTTAATTTGCTATCCTTACTGACATCGACTCTATAGTGATACAACTCTACACCTCTGCTCATCCTTGCTCAACCATCGGCTTTATGGCGATGCCACTTCATATCTCTGTTCTTTGTTGATCACCACCCTATCATCGGTAATATATTGACCTTATCATCGGTAAAATATCGACGCGCTGTTTCTGGACGGGTACAAAAGTATTTTCTTAAATTAAAATTTTTGATCAAGCACATAATTCACAGATCCTATTCCCACAAATCGGTCTTCCCTATAATCGAATTGCGATGAAAAAAAGCAACCAAAAACTCCACAGTCAGGTTGGACTGTAGAAGCTTAATCCCGACTCCAAATGCATATACAGACACAGAGACGAAAAAAAAATCAAATCCACATCGAAAATTTGGCTTCCCATAACCAAATTGCAGGTAGCTTATGTGACCCGAATTAGAAAAAAACAAAAAAGCAGATTGAAAATTTAGTCTCTGGAAAATCGAATTCCCACTTGGTGGTATAGTGTTCGGTATTATTTGTAGAAGAAAAAAAATCATCTATAACCTCGACTGATCATCTTTGCTTACCTTTTCTCAAACAATGTTTCCCATTTACAAATTGAGAAAAGGGCAATAAGAAGACTTAAAGGTGGGAACTAGGATGGCAATCGACGGTTAGGGTAAGAATAATAGCTCTCGGATAAATATCTATTTTATATCTTATACTTATTCATATTTGTCTAGTATCTGTTATGTGAGTATTCGCATAATTTTTTAACATTTACGGATACTTGTGGGTATTTACAAAAAAAAAATATTTGTCAACATATTTTAATCGTAAATTCAAATAAAATATAATACATAACTGTTCCGGTCTAGGAATGATGGCTAAACCAGAACAATAATTCTCTCTTTCTCACTCTTGAGTTCACTCCCCTTTTTTCCTTAATCCCTTATGTATATATAGAGTCCTTCAGTTTTTAAACTCCTATTTTAATGTCAGATCTTTAGCTAACCAACCTACCCACTTCTCCACTATTCTCTCCTGAAATCTCGCATGTGGGTGGTTATTCCTAAAATCCAGTGATATTTGCTCGTCACCTCGGCCACCTCGGCCCAAGTGCTCGTTACCTCGGCCACCTTGCCCCAAATGCTCGTCACCTCGGCCACCTCAGCCCAAATGCTCGTCACCTCGGCCTATGACTAAAACTCGTTGTTTTATGATAAATATTTATCAAGTTGGAATCCTGATGAGCATGTTGAGGTCGGCCATTCCCTGGACGGTACACAGTCCTCCAACCTTGAGTCCTCAACTTGTTGGGATGAAAGGTTGTCATAAACCGTCCACATATTCTAGTATAGGACAAGTAAATATATAACATGATAAAGTTGAGGTCGGTCCGAAGGAGACCTCGACATAAAATAAGTAAAATGATCAAGTTGAGGTCGGCCTAAGGGAGACCTTACCATATAAGGTCGGCCTGAGGGAGACCTCAACATATGAGGTCGGTCCGAGGGAGACCTCAACATAACACAAATAAAATAAAATGATTACGTTTAGTTCTCAGCGTACTAACACAAGTAAGATAAAATGAGTAAGTTGAGTTCTCAGCGTACTGAGGTATTCTCTCGCTCGTAGCGAGGTCGAATCAATTTGAATCCTCAGCGTACTAAGGTATTCTCTCGCTCGTAGCGAGGTCAGATCCGAGTTGAGTCCTCAGCGTACTGAGGTATTCTCTCGCTCGTAGAGAGGTCGGATCCGAGTTGAGTCCTCAGCATACTGAGGTATTCTCTCGCTCGTAGCGAGGTCGGATCCGAGTTGAGTCCTCAGCGTACTGAGGTATTCTCTCGCTCGTAGCGAGGTCGGATCAAGTTGAGTCCTCAGCATACTGAGGTATTCTCTCGCTCGTAGCGAGGTCGGATCTGAGTTGAGTCCTCAACGTACTGAGCTATTCTCTCGCTCGTAGCCAGCTCTCAGCGTACTGAGGCATCAACTCGCTCGTGGCGAGGTCGGTCAGGTCGGCCAGCTCTCAGCGTACTGAGGCTTCAACTCGCTCGTAGCGAGGTCGGTCAGGTCGGCCAGCTCTCAGCGTACTGAGGCTTCAACTCGCTCGTAGCAAGGTCGGACCGAGGAGAGCCCTCAACGTACTGAGGCATCAACTCGCTCGTGGCGAGGTCGGTCAGGTCGGCCTGCTCTCAGCGTACTGAGGCTTCAACTCGCTTGTAGCGAGGTCGGTCAGGTCGGCCAGCTTTCAGTGTACTGAGGCTTCAACTCGCTCATGGCGAGGTCGGTCCAGAGCCTACCTCTCTGTCTAGCATCGTGCTTGTGGGGGAGATTTTAGGCTGACTGGTGTCGAAGCCCTTCTTGCTCGAGCTCGGCCTAGAGCTCACCTGTCCATTCAGTTTCGTCAAGACTGCCACCGCTGAAACCTCATCAGAGATCATCACGAGCCCTTGTTGTCGAGAATCAAAAGACCTCTGTCGTCTCTTCTACGTTGCCAACTCCGCCGTAGATGCTTTTCGTGGAGTACTTTATCATCGTGATTGTTTTACGTTATTGTGGTTGAGACCTCGTTTTACCGGGTCCCACGGTGGGCGCCAATGTTCCGGTCTAGGAATGATGGCCAAACTAGAACAATAATTCTCTCTCTCTCACTCTTGAGTTCACCCCCCTTTTTTCCTTAATCCCTTATGTATATATAGAGTCCTTCAGTTTTTAAACTGCTATTTTAATGTCAGATCTTTAGCTAACCAACCTACCCACTTCTCCACTATTCTCTCCTGAAATCTCGCATGTGGGTGGTTATTCCTAAAATCCAGTGATATTTGCTCGTCACCTCGGCCACCTCGGCCCAAGTGCTCGTTACCTCGGCCACCTCGGTCCAAGTGCTCGTTACCTCGACCACCTTGGCCCAAATGCTCGTCACCTCAGCCATCTCGGCCCAAATGCTCGTCACCTCGGCCTATGACTAAAACTCGTTGTTTTATGATAAATATTTATCCAGTCGGAATCCTGATGAGCATGTTGAGGTTGGCCATTCCCTAGACGGTACAATAACATTTATAAATTTTAAACAAAGTGAAAATAATTCATTTAAATAGTGTTGAATTAAAGTTTACAAAGAAATGATTTTTTATAAACTAATTGATAAAACAATAGTTCATTCAAAATCAATATGTTAATATTTTAATCATGTTTTTTTATTTTTTTAATTTAAATTATAGTATAACATGTATGTTTATTCACGGGTACAGATACTAAGATATCCGTACTCACCCAGTTAACATGCCGGTATTAAAAATACATATATCTATTACCCACAAATATTCATTTATAATATTCATTTCCTATCCATTTCAGATTTTATCCACGTAAATATTTTTGACATATCGAGTGAGAACACTCGACTCTTCGAGTTTTGTGTTGGTGAACGGAGACAAAGAGAAGATACTATAAAAGTGGTGTGTTGGTTAAATGGGTAGGATAGGTATATGAAGATGTGGTACTTAGTACGTTCCTTATTATCTTTACACCTACAAAACATGGTGAGTTGGGTTGTGAAGGTTGTGCTCTGGATCATTTGAAGGCACCACCTCTTATACCCCCGTCTGGCTTCGTCCTAGCCGCCACCAACACATTCACCTCAAAAGGACGCCACATAACCCATCTTTCTCGTCTTCATCACAAAAATTACGGGTGAGCATCGGTTCGATTGCATCAGATTTCAGTCCAACACGCCAATTTAACCGAATCCGAGTTTATAAATTAAAAATTGAATCCGACCGATTTTCAATTCGAGTTAGTCAGATTTGGGTATTAAGTTTTTGTCTGCACCAATTAAATAAACATATTAAGTTTCTTGTTTTTCTTCTAAAAGGACATTGCACTCAAAACAAATTATTTATATATAATTTTTGCAACCTCCTTTCAGCTTTTTTTTTATCGAGAGAAGGTTTGCTTCCGTACCCAAACTAACCAACTAATTACCGAGATTTGAATTTTATCTCCTATCCTGTAAAAAAAAATAATAGTTATACTAAATTTATAAATTAGTAGCTTTTAGTTAATATTTATAAGGATTTTTCTCGATTAATATTGATTAAAGTTATTTTCAACTACTTTAAGATATATTAGTCAATAAAAAGTAACATAGACTTGTTATGTCAGATAAAAAAGTTTTCTATATTGATTTTAGAACTAAGATAAATACTGTTGATATAGAAATTGTTCACTTTTATGTGGGTTCTAAAGTCAACATAGAAAGTCCACTTTCTATAGTGGACATTTTATGGCAGCTGTGATATAATTGATATAGAAAGTGTTATTTTACTCGTTATAGCGAACCAAACATATTGAAATAAATTATCATTTTACTCATCATTCTCTTTAACTTGACGCTATATATTTACTATTTGTTGTTGTATCTATTGCAAATATATTTACCTAATCATACTCTTTTTTACGCTTTCGTTTTTTATCTGACAAACTCTCAATTCATTTAGTCGTAGCATTGTGAGTTTGAGGGGTGTTAGTATATGTCCATGTTTTAGACTCATTTATTTGTGATTTCTAGGGTTAGCTTTGTGTGTATATATTACACACCTCTTGTAACATTTTATACAAAATCAATACTACATAGTCTTTTTCATATTTTTTTATTTATTTTCTACTATTTTTTCAATGGTTCAAGAATCCATCACCTATAATGAATGACACAATGAAAAAAAAAAGACAGGAGTGGACAATGTATTTATTAGAACAACGGAGTTAGGTTTTGGTTTAACATTAGTTACTTTGATTGAAAATGGTCTAAGATAAGATTTTGATTATGAAATGTTCAATAGTCTCATATCGCTTAAGAGTCGAGGCCAAAGATAATTTAAATATTTTGTCCTCTTTCAACTTCGTCTTTTAAGGACATAATTGTGATGGAGCCTAAAAATCTAAAATGAAAAATACCTCGAATGAGAGGTGATTGACCATAACGATGTGACTAAATAAATTTGAGATCGAAACATTGACGTTCATTGCGAAAATATTTTTAAGCTATGGGATATCTTCTACTTCTCAGATTTGGACCAATTGTAAATATAAAGAAATTTAATGCCTACACTAACACTAACATATATTAAAGGATGTTAGCTATGACCTGGTCGAGGTCCTTTGATGATGGAAGAAGGAAAGGGTAGTATAAAAGAGGTGCAATGGTGGATTGAAGCATAAATAAATAAAATTGGTAGATTAATTATGAAGAGGAAGATGGTAGTTTTGTTCCTAATACTACCGATTTTGAAGCCTACAACACTTGTTGAGTTCCACAATGAAAAATTGCCTCCGGAAGAAATGAAGCCATAATTTCCTCCTTCCAAAGACCCAGGACACCCATCACATCCTACAATCCCTGTCCTGGGGACCGTCGTCCCTCGCCCTCGTGCTCGCCCGCTGCCAACACGTAGACCTCAAACCACCATGCTCGGTAGGCCTACACTACCATAAACAATCTTTCTCATCTTCACCAAACAAATAAAAATCTTAACTTTCTTCTTTCTGTTCTAAAAGGAATTTGCACTCAACAAATTATTTATATATAATCCTTGCAACCTCTTTTGTTTCTTTGGTCATTTGTAGTATTTAAGTTCTTTTTTGTTTATGGGAAGCTTTTTACTACGAGAAGCCTTGCTTAATTACAAAACTAACCAACTCATTAATTACCAAGGTTCAATAAAGTCATAATAACAGTTTTTTCTTAATTAATATCGATCAAAGTAATTAAATATGTTTTTGATACAAATTTCGGTATATCCACACATGGTTGCTAAATGTTGAGCTCTCAATTTTTCATTTGACAATATGTTTGCAAAAAGGGCTTCTCCCTTCTCTTGTACCCAAAAAATTTTAAAATTCTTACTTTACACCTTAGTTAAAAAAGTAGCTATATTTTTAATCTCTGTGATTAACCCACACCCAATTTTTTCTTTCGATAAATATCGACATCCGATACCTTATTTTATTTTACGGATATCGACATCAGTACTATATTTTTTCTTAACTTTTTTTCTCATTACTAATATCAACAATATATAATTTTATTTTTTTCGTTTTCGGATGTCGACATTCGATTAACATGTGTTTAAAAAATTCTATACACATCCAATATACACAAACAAACAAATTTTTACTTTATTTTTTTAATTTATTTTTAATTATATTATAAAATACATAAATATTTTATTTTATTTCTAAAATATTTATTAATAAAATTAAAATTAAAGTATAAATAAATTTTAAAATAATTAATAATATAAAATAAAATAAATTAATATATATATATATATATATATATAATACAAATAAATTTTAAAAGAAATTAACCGTTAAAAAATAAAAAGTAAATAAAATAATAATTAAAGAATAAATATATATTTTCCAAAATTAACTTTTATTTAATTTATTTCAAAATATTATTTATGTCGTTTATATTATATAAAAATAAATTATACATATATAAATATATATTAATATTTTATTTTATTTTTAAAATATAATAAACAAATTAAAAAATTAAAATAAAAGACAATTTTAAAACAATAACAGTAAAAATAAAAGTAATAAAAAAGTATATATATATATATATATATATATATATATATATATATATATATATATATATATATTGGATGTTAATAACAAAAAAAAATGAAGTTACGGATGTTGATATTCGTAGAACAAAATTAAATATCGGATGTTAATATCCATAAATAAAAAAATTATAATATCGGATGAAATTATAATATCGGATGTCGATATTCGTAACGGATAAAAATTAAAAAAATAAAATAAAATACTAGATATCGATATTTCTAGAACTGTAAAACAAAACAAGGTACCAAATGTTGACAGTCATTGGAAAAACAATTTGGAGGTGTATCGGTGAAAGAGAGAAGAAATAGTTACTTTTATTGAGGGACAAAATAGAATTTAAAAACATTTTGGAAGTGCAGAAGAAGAGTTTGGAGGTGCAGGAAAAAGTTCCCTTTCAAAAATTATCTATGGTCCAATCGTGATAGAGATGGACTTTCTCCTTAGGGTTATTGCTTCTTGCACCCTCCTAATTACTAAGAAAACTCAGTTTGGAAAATATATATATCCAATGTTTTAAATCCTGGGTAATATTATCTTCCACAAAATTATGCGTTTTGGTTGGTATACAATCTACAATGGCTCATTCCAGTATTTTCTTTTCTTTGTTTTTGTTTTACTTTTTCAAGTTGCCTGTGGATTAAATGATTAGAGTATCCAGAAATTATTGAATATGGCGCATAATTAGTGAATAGCACCAAAAATTGACTAGTGACTGATGTGAACAAACATATCACATCACTTAAACTCTGTTTGGCTCCATAATTATCTATACGTTTTTTTCAGATCTAGTCTTATATTATTTTAGAATACACATAGGTTTTCTCATTAAATGCTTTCTGAAATGTATGGAACAAGACACCTACATAATCATGGAAGAATTAAGTGATATGGGATACATTTTAACCACCGGATACGAACAGTTTTCTTTATCAAAAATGGTTTCTATAGCGTGTAAAGAATATGGAAGTTTAAATATCAATTCATCTTCGATTCTTGATAACGAATGTCTCATCTTATTTCTTAATTATTACATTCAACTAACAAAATTGGCATGCCGTAACAAAGAAAACTAATCATCAATTTACCACATTATCAATTTCATATTTCCATTGCTAAGAGTGAAAAATCATCCCACTGATTCTGAATTTCAGGAAAAATAAAAATAGACAAGTCAAGACACATGACATGTAGAAAAGAGAACAAGCCATTCTTAGCTTTCCCAATTAGAACATGATGTACAACACCATGGAGATTGCTGAAAGATCTTAATGTGAATCTTCTTCTTCGCAGAATTTGGAGTACTTTTCTGAATCCATCAAATTGTTTAGTTCACCACTGTCAGAGAGTTCAACCTTAATTATCCATCCATCTTTATAAGGGCTTGAGTTCACCTGTGTGAAGAAATGTAGGACAACATGAAAACTCTTGGTGTTCATAAAAAAAGTATTCATTGCAAAATAGTGATACATAGGCATAGTGATCCAAGATGTAGCATACAAAAACAACAAAATACAAAAAATAAACTCAGCATACACATGTTGTTTAAGAATTAGGCAAAAAACTTACCAAAGCAGGAGAGCTACTAAGCTCTTCATTAACTTGGATCACTTTTCCTGAAACAGGAGAGTTAATATCACTAGTTGCCTTCACACTTTCAACTGCACCAAAACTGTCTCCTTGTTTCACGGTGGCTCCAACTTCAGGCAACTCAACATACACAACATCACCCAAATGATCTTGAGCATGATCAGTTATGCCAACCGTTGCAGAATTTCCATCAACCTTGACCCACTCATGGGAATCAGCATACTTCAGATCTTTAACAACTGCAGGTAAACATGGACGAAGCCAGCAATGCAAGTTAGATGCTCTTTTTCATATATGGAAGCCTTTATGTAGATGAATTACACAAATCTTAGTTGCAACAACTGCAAAAACAACCAAACATTTCCATATCCTACAGGTTCAAATGCAATATTACATTTGATTTGACATATTATTGGAGATGTGGATATATGTAAAGAGTCAGAAAAAGCATCAAAGCCGATAAGATGTTTACATTTAAGATATAAAACTAAACAGTTGTGTGATGGAAATGTTTACCCAGCCAATTAGGATTAATGAATATAAAGGATCAAAGTTAGGTAAAATTTAAAATATTATTACTCAACGACAAGAAATTGATAAATGTATCCCAAAAATGCATTGCCCAAAAAAGGTAATGGTTAACTTCAAAAAGTCAAAACACCCAAAATTATTTTCTAGCAAATTTCCAAAATGCACTAGAAAACTACAAAAAAAAAAAGGCCTTTCTCTCTGATCTAATATTAAATCTAACAAACAGCATAGCTACAACCCATGCTTCGAACTTTCAGTAATAAACTATGAAAACGCATACAAACGTCAAATGTTTTAAGTTTTAATGGAATTTATCCTAGTTAAAATCCCTCTAACCCTTCTATCACTATACACGATCCATTACCAGCTCCACCCCTGTCATTCTCCTGTTTGATCATACCAGGTTCAGAATGCAACATATTTTGTAGGTCACAGATAATACTGCAATTAATAATGTGAAGATAATATCATAAAAGATTAGATGTATTATATGTATGCTACTTTTTTGGGTGGGTGGGTGGGTGTACTTTCCCCCCACCACCCTTCAGAAAGCTCCATGCCATTAAAGTACATGCATAGATAATAACATACAGGAAACGGTGTAAGAAAACAACGTGAACAGTGAGAGATCTGAATCCACACACTATAAGTTAGCACAACGATGAATGCACTTCATACATCAGAAATCGTACATAGAAATGTGAATTTCCAATCTTTAAAAGAAGAAACCCTAGATTCAAATCATTAAAGGAGAGACATAGATCAAGATCCAGAGCATAACAAATAAGAAAAACTGAATTTTGAGTGATGAATGAAACAAAAAAGAGCAGATCACAGCATAAAACAGAGAGAAGTGAAGGGTTAATGAGAAAGGGATTTTACCATTGGAAAAGGCTCTGTGAAAGACAGAGATCCTAAGATAAGAAGCAGCCCTAGAAGCCCACAATTGCCTGCAAGCCATTTCTCTCTTCTGTGTGTATTTGTGAGTTCAACACTTTTGCTTTGTGATGATCATGAAGAGACAACTTCCACCTTATTTATATTGCTGAGGGTTGGTGAAAGTTTTCTTTCCTTTTTTTTTTATTCTTATTCATTAAAAGTATCTATTTTTTATTAGAAAAATATTTTATCTTTTTTAAAACAAGATATATTCTCTCTGATTTTTTTAATTATGTGTTGGCATTTCAATTGAAATCATCGAGTGTTTCGCTACTTCAAAAACATATTATATATATATATATATATATATATATATATATATATATATATATATATTATAGGAATAAGTACATTTGAAGTACTAAAAGTAAAAATACCCTGTAAATAATGCCTTTTAGTTTTCTTTTTAGTCTAGATTAAATATTGAATATTTTGTTGCTTTTAAATATCCAACCTATGTTTAATGTTGTGTCTTTAGTATCTATAATTTATTATAGTTAATTTGGTCTTAAAATTGAAAAATATTAACTAAAATAAAAATAAATAAATAAAAATAACTTTGTTATTTTAACTAAAATAAGTTTGATTTTTACTGTTCTTTTACAAATAAAATAATTCATTTACCATTACTTGTTTGACATTTTAATATGTTAACAATAACTTTTACATTATTTTTTTAAAATTATAAGTGTACGGTCTAAAAAATAATACTTTAGAATAGTTTGTATTTAAAATAATGAAACTCAATTATTTTAATAATAAAATACTTACGTATAAATAAAAATTTCATAAATAAGTTTCATTACTTTAAATATTTTATTTTTTTAAAAACATGTTATCTAAAGTCCTCTCTTACAAAATTTGATTGTGTGGTTATTTCTTTAAAGATCAGAGATCACATTGTGATCCTCGCGATGAGATCTTCAAATTTATCTGATCAATTTTTCAAATTGAGTAAGTTTATTTTTAGCTTTTCCTTAGTTTTAAACATCCACTTGCAACCAACGATAGTTACACCAGAAGGAAGAGTTGTAAGTGTTCATATTTTGTTGGTGATAAGAGCACCATACTCTTATTGCATGGCTCGAAACCACCGAGGATCACCTATGGCATCTGAAACATATGTGAGTTTTGTATGAAGAGTAAAGAGAACAATATAGAGTTTGGGTTTGAAGATGCCCGCTTTGGATCGTGCATCACATGATGATGATTAATGGTAGAGGATGAAGGTACAAATGCAGGAAAGGTAAAGTTATCGGCAGGATCAAGGGGTGAAGAAAATGGAATCGGGTCAAGAAAAGGCATGTGTTATGTCATATTTGGAAAGACTTGTACGTGTGAGCTTAGAGATGGAGTATCAATACTTAAAGAAGATGAAGGAATAATAGATAAATAATTGGTATTTTGAAAAATAGTAAGAGGAAAGGAAGAAGAACTCAAAGATGATTCATGGATTGTTGTAGAGTCATTTTCTGCAAAGACAACAAAGGGGTTAGTAGCATACTATAAGAAAAAGAAAATTCATTGAATATTACATGACGAGAGATATATGTGTGTCTTGATGGAGAAAAGAAAATATAACCCCGATGATTAGTGTTGTAACCAAGGACAAGCATAAGGAAGAACGAAAATCCAACTTATGTTTATTGTATGGTTATAACAATGGGTAGCAATGAGGTGTTCCATTAAACAAAGTTTCATATGGGGTTTTTTGTTGCAGCACAAGGGTGGGAAGAAAATAATAGTAGTAGTAGCAGTAGTAGTAAACACCTTACCCCAAAATTTCATGGGTAAAGATGTAGTAACAAGCATGGATAAACCAATTTTAGTAATATGTCTATGTTTCCTTTTTGTGCACCATTTTGTTCATGAGTGTGAGGACATTTTAATCTATGATGAATGTCATGCAAATCAAAATATGGTTTCAAGGCAATTAATTCTTTAACAATGTTGGTTTATATAACTATTAAGTGAAAACTAGTTTGTTTTTCTACAAAAATATAAAATTATTTGAAAATAATGGAGACATGAGATTTGTTGTTTAGCAAATAAAACCAATATACAGCGAAAAACTATATAGAAAAGCAATATAATATTTTGCACCAGTAGATGAAGAAATAGAAGTATAGCCCTAAAAATCTATATATGCCCATTGAAAAGGTTTTGTATATGTATTAATAGATATAGTGAATAATAGTTGATGGGTTTTACCTATGATACAAGAATCACAAAGCAAATGTTTCTTAGAATGAACTATATTACAAGTGTATTCATAACATTGTGACTAATATACGCAGAAGCATGACTAAGATGATGATGCCATAAGTGATATGTAAAAGTTATTTGATTGAAAAAGACTTACAAATGCAGGAAATGATCACAAATACGAAAATTCAGAGAAAATGTAGAATTCATCTTTAAGTATTCCTTGAAAGAGGATTTCCTTGTTGGCCCATCATTTGACAAAACAATGGTGATGATAAAATTCAAAGAAGACGTCATTGTCATGACAAACTCTGGAAACATTGACTATGTTCTTTGTAATTTGTGGAACATGGAGTAAGAAGATAGTAGTATTATATGAAGGAAGAGAAAAACGAGCATAACCAATATGATGTATTTTCAAACTTGTGTTGTTACCTATTTGGACGACTTTGTTACCATTATAGGGTTCTTTTTACGTAAAAGATGATGAATCATGCGTTACATGATGTGACACATCACTATCTGGATACCAGAGTGGATCATGTAAAGTTGATGGTGTGCCAAGAATGGAGGGTTCATCATTGGCAGAAAAATTGGAAGGAACGTGCGTCAAGTTTACAGAAGCAAATGTCAAAGGTGAATCATATCTATACCAATAATCAACAATGGTGTGCCCATTCTTGAAGCATATTTGACATGGAACATGATTGAAGACCATGATTGAAAAGAATTAGACGAAGACGTTCGAGAGGAAAATTTGTAAGAAGGTGATCAAGGGGATTGATGACAACTACGTTGATATCGAGAATATCCATGCAATCGATTCCAGGATGAGGAGGCAATATTGGCTTGTGGAAGGATCAACTCAATATTCTTGTGCTTTTCAAAATGTTCCTCTTGTGAAAGGAAACACTTCAATGTCCTGAAATGTATGGGTCCAGTTGAGAAGTAACAAACGTGATAAACCATCATATTCTTCAGACAAACCATTAAAAATGGTGTTAATGTATCTTCAGAGGATATGAACAACAATCAATGAGTCGACAATTTTCTTCATGTCCTTGAGATATTTTGAAATATTCCTTTCTTTCTTTGGAGTGTGGAGTTGAATATTTAATTTCTTGATCAAGCACATGTTTGTGCAACAAAATGTGTGTAAAGCTTCTGCCAAATCTAAGAGGAAGTTTTGAGGCTAACCATTTTGATTAAAATGGGTGTAGTCATTGATGCAAGCAACCAAGTTACAATGATTTGATCTTGATGAAAGGAATTTAGAAATTATGAATTTGTTGGAAGCTTCATTTGCAAGTGTAAGATACTTGGGAGGGGAAAGAGAACCATCAAGAAAAAATAAAGTTATGATAACTCTTGATACCATGTAAAGGTTACAAAGGAGAGATAAAGAAAGGAAGAAAAGACAAAATGGAGAAAAAGGTTAAGATCTATATTAATGCAAAAGTTGATACACAAACATATGCTATGCATGCATTGCAATGAACACTTATATAGGGAAAAAAAAGCTAAACAGGACTATATAACGGATGACAGAAAACAAAATGTAAAGAAAGGATATTATTTAACACTCGACATTCATAAAGAAAGTAAAAGTTATATGAAAGTTTCTACCTTCAACAAGATACTTTTAATATGTTTGTTCTGTCAATGTACTAATCACGATGAAAGAAATGTGAAGAACAACTTCGTTTGGATAAGGTGATTGAAGAGAAATGGGAGTGAAGATATGCATGATTGAGAAGTAAAGAGCACTCACTTGAATGAGAAGAAAAAAGAAAAAGAAAAACCACGTCATTCCATAATAAATTACATTCTTGGCCCTCAATTTTTAACAAAAAATTGATTCTCTTTTTTCCTATCTTCTCAAAAATTGATTCCCTTATCACATAAACAATTATCGGGTTTTGGTCTAAACATCTACAGGATTGCCACTCCCTTTCGAAATTCTTCAACGCACCTCCTGACATGTTGTCGCACAACTGTGCAAAAAGGGATCTTGCGAGCTATGCGAGGATTGAGAGCGCGATGAAGGTGTTGCATGACGTATTCGTGAAGATGAAGCAGATAATGGAAGAGACATTAATAGCATGTGGGTAGAGATGAAGGGAATGATCTATAACTTGAGACTTGTTATAGTGAAGGCACGAAAGTTGGCCAAAACAGACTGTTACATTGGAAGCTGGCCAAAACAAATACAAGAAGATAAAAGAGTGAGGGGAGAAGAAAAAGATAAAAATAATGATAATAAAATTAATAATAATAACATTTTAATATAATTAACACTAATTATATTTTATTTTAATTTATTTTATAACCAAGGACAAAATAGTAATCTTTTATTTTTATCAATTACAACATTTTTTTAAGCTATCAAACCTCCATTACTCACTAACTTTCATAAATTTTTATCTCAAATCCCTTTATTTGTCACCATCTTCCTCTTAATCCAAACAACCTCACATTCACCTTCTTTTATCCTCAAATCCATTTTAATCCACCTCACGAAATTCATTTTCAAATTCAAACATAGCATTAAGGTGTGCTTATGTAACTATGTGTACATGTTACTTTCAAGTGTATGTGAAAAAAATGCATGCAAGAGTTATATGTGCTTCACATGTTTTTTTCTTAAATTAAAGAACATTTAATGTGCTCTCACAAGTGACTATCCACCTTTCAAGAGTAGTCTATATGCTAAGCAAGATTAAAATGTTAAGTCAATGTTAATCATAATATTAATGAGACATAAATGTATCATTACTTTTGCATTTATACCTAATATTTCTTTTTTTGTGTTCACATTACTTGAAACATGTAGATAGCTCACTCTGAGATATTTAAAGTTGAATATGTAACTAAATGTATATAACATTTAGTTATCCAAACAACTTGGGACACATCTATGTATTAACTAAATGCACTTTAAAGGAATTTAAGGTACTCAACAACCAAACCTATTTTTTGACCGATATCCACATACCTAAAAAGCTTATAAATACATGATAATAATGCAAGTAGTACTCAATTCTTTACTCACTTTTATATCATTATACTTCAATATTTTCTATAAACACTTACTTAACTGTTGAAAAATCTACAACATGTGATTTTATCCTTGGTCTTCACCAACAACTCAACAAGTCATGAGAGTTTTCAACTCGACTCCTTAAGCCTTATCCTTTTGACCTCGATAGAATTGTGTTCTCTTTTTTAATAAGAACAAAACTCAATTTTAATCCTCCTTAGTCGAACATTGTGTTTATAAAAGGGAAGTCAAGTCTCCCATATAAAGTACGCTTGAATATTGAATGAAATTTGTTTTTGTGAGAATACTTTTAGTGTTTTAAGAATGTAAACTTTTGTTGTGATTCTTATCTTAGGAAGTATTTTCATGTAGCAAATCCTGCTTACACTTATACTCTGAAACTCTCTTTAAAGGTGACATATTCTTAACCATTTCTATTCTTAATCCATTTTCTATTTTCATTTGCAACTTGATTTTGTTTTCTACTTGAATTCATGATGAGTTCCAGAGAGCTTGTATTATTGTTCCATGAGTTGTAGTTTTTCCAACACCTTTTTGAGTTGATAGATCCATCACCTTCCAAGGAATAAAACAAGTGGTCATATGTAAGAATTCAACTCAAATTTAAGAATGTGTTTCATCACATCAAGTAATTTCATCTTTCGAAATAAGTTTTCACTTTGTCTTCCAAACCCATTTTTATATATGATATGATTAAGAGTTATAAGATCACTTAGTGATAAAGTTGAATAAGAAAGTGAAAAATGTTGTGGCTTCAACTTTTTTCTCTAGCATTTAAGAGTTATAAGATTGGTTTAAAGGTATTGAAAAGAAAGGTGAAAAAGATAGTGGGTTGAACTTCTCCACTAATAACTAATATTTATTAATTAAAATATATATATATATATATATATATATAATATAATATGATTATTCGTTTTCTTTTGAATATTTATAAGGCCGAATTGATTTCATCTTGTTTATAATATTTCGTTTAGTTTATTCCTTATGTTATGGCATTGAGCTTTTTGTGTCCATCCATAATCATCTTGGAAGTTTAAAGTTTATTTTCTAGTGCATTGTTCTTATTATTTTTCTGGAGCTTAAAAGTGTTAAAATCTTTTCAAAAGATTTTCTTAAAGTAAACATGTCTTGAGTTTATTTGAAAGTTGAAAACACTCAGAATCAAAATCAAGTGGTGTAATCAAATTTTGCTTAATTTGCGTGTTTTCTTTTTTCAAGTTTTTCATTACACATTTTTTAGTTTTTTTTTTCACTTAAATTGCACTATTCGATTAAGTTTTCTTTCTTCATCTTTTTAATTTTTTTTTTGAATTTTATCCTAAAACATTTTCTTTTAAATTCTTTTTTAAATGCTTTAAGGTATATATATATATATATAGCTGTCAAAATGAGTTGGAATTCGCGAGCCAACTCGACTCATCACAGGGTTCGGGCCGGGTTGGGTTGAAATTATTTTACAAATTTCAATACGGGTTGATTTTTAACCCGGCTCACCTAGAACCCGGGTTGAACTCGTGGTGAGTCGGGTTGGCTCACAAACCCGCAAATAAAGGGTCACATAAGTGATTTTTTATTAAGTTGGACTTTGCATTTGAATCATGTTAGGTTTTTTTTAGGCAACACATAAATAATTTGTATTTTTGTGATTTTGGTTTGTATTTGGATTGTATTAAAGTTTATTTAGATTTTAATTACAAATATAATTTAGTTTTGACTGAAAAAATAAAATAAAAAATTGTACTTTTTCAATTAACTGAACCCATGAGCCAACTTGTTTAACCCACCAAGCTGTGGTGGGTCGGACTAGATTTGACTTTTTTTGACTCGCTAATAAGTGAGTCAGGTTGAGTTGACTCACTAAATAATCAACCTGTGGTGGGTCAAACCGAATTATCCATTTTGACAGTTATATATATATATATATATATATATATATATATATATTAACTATCAATAATGATATATGTTAAGTATATATATTTAAAAATATAATAAATATATATTAAGAATAATAAGGATAATAAATATTCACAACAACAACAATTTACAACACCAGTTATTTAAGTCCATTAATAAAATAGTAAGTAATACAAAAATAATAAAATAAACCAATAAAAACTTTAAACAAAATAAATAACGTATCTTTTTATGTTTCGGCCCAATTTTATTTTCTTAAAAAAATTATAAAAAATTAAAAATATATTCAAATTAAATATTTTAAGATCAACAAAATTATTTTCTTAATTGAAGCAACAACATAATTAATTTACCATATTAAAAATTTATGTAAACAATAACAATATATAGTAATCAAATTTACTATAATTTGCAAAAGTTTTCTCTCAAATAATTCATTTTTAAAACTATACTATTTCCATTTTTTTTATTTCTTACTCCAATTATATTTTTCGTATCTAAACCATATAATAATCTTACTCAAAATGTATCAATGATTATATACCAAATAAAATCAAATCCTAATAAAATTATATATATATATATATATATATATATATATATATATATAAAAAAAAATATTTTTACATTATTTAAAGAATTTCTACACCATAAAATTAAAACAACAATTTAAACAAATATCCGAATATCACTTAACTGACTATCAATCTCATTAATCAAATATTTTTATTTATCAAAATTGCATCTTTTTTTAATTTATCCAGCATCAAGATATTCTGTCCTTCTAAAGTTTTAAATCATATTTTTCTTAAGACTACAAAATTTCAACTAAAAATTTCCCCTTTCTTATATTCCACATCAATATTTAAATATATAATTATCATATGTTGTCAAAATATATTTTAGGCTTAAAAAATTTAACAATTATTTATTTTATCTAATTTTGTTCATAATTATGACCCAAAATAATAATAATAATAATAATAAATATTTTTTTAATAATTTTGTATCAATTTTATAATATTAATATGAAGTGATCTTAAAATATTTTTTTCTTTAGAACGATCATCAATTCTTTATTTCTAGTTTTAACCACCATATAGAAAAATAATAAACTAAAGAAATTTTCTTTTCTTACTCTTACTTTTAACATCTCAACTACAATTTTCAATAACTTTCGTCTTAATAAAAATATATTCATATTAATTATAATATATTTTATATATTCTCTTATTTATAAAAAAAATAATAAAATAACGAGATAATATAATAATTTATCATCATCGAAAAAATACAACAGACTTAATTTGGAAGTTACAAAAAAGTTGAGTAACAAAAAATAAATAAAAAATCTATCTTGAAAATACCTAAATTTCACATCTGTTATATAAACATCATTTTATAACTTTAGGTTTAGGTTAAAACTGGAATTCGTGGAACCAGTGGGCTCACTTTGTGTTCATCGTAAGAAAGTTTCCAACCGCGAAGAAGGACTCCATGGCGGAGTCCACCGTCCGTAAGGGGCATCAAAAACCCCTTACCTCCGAGGTTACTTTTGCTTCTCTTTTTGCGTTTTGTTTCTTGCTGTCTTCAGTAATTCACTAGGGAGTTATATGTATATTTCATAATGGTTGATACATGATACATTAATTGCGATTAGAATAAACCTGCTATTATTTCACAAACAATTTTCAAATTCCACAGTACTGTTCTTCAGGATTGGTTGTTCCGCTCTGTCTATTTGATGTTTTTCAAGTACTGTATTACATTTAGTGCATTTTGACTTGGAGGCTAAATGATGCTTGAACTGGGGACAAATTTCACTTATCAAAGCAAACGGATTATTGGTACAAAGGTATGGGTTTGCTCGCAGCAACAATCGAGTAGTTTTGAATTGTTACCTGCTACTTGATTGGTTCTGTGCCAGTGTAGGAGTGGAAAAAAATTCAGTAACAGGAATCGAGGGTAGGATTAGGAGAAAAATGCAGGTTTGTGAAATGAGACTAATAAAATGGTTATGCATCCTACAAGCTCTTTTCATGCTAATATTTATTTTTTTTGTTCTAAGTGAAAGCTCATGTTAGCTGCTAATATTTTTTTTTTTGTTTTCTAAGTGAAAAGTCATGTTAGCTGCCAATATTTGTTTACTATCTACATTTTTTTTTCTTGTTTTTTTTTTTTATTTATCTCTTCTTTTAACTTATCATTGCATATTTTGCAAATTTACTTGATTGTTGTTGTTGATGGTGGTAAGGTTGCGCTCAGAGGCAAAAAATTGGAGCATGGAGATGGAGAAGTAGTAATAATTGGGGGTATGGTGTTGGACATTCATGCTACACCTTCAGTGAGAGCAAATTCTGGGACAACTGTCCCTGGCAAGGTTGTAATCTATCTATACTTTATCTGAGAAGGAAAGAAGAAAAGAAACCTAATAGGGTTCTGTTTGTGTTAACTCAATTGTGTCAATGATGTGACAAGCATAAGCAGTCACTGCCCTGATGGAATATTCTTTATCCTTTTCATGTTTGTATCTATCTTCTTATACTGGTGAATTTCAGGTCTATTATGTTAGAGGAGGTGTGGCTAGAAACGTAGCAGAGTGCATGTCGAAACTCGGAGCTAAGCCATTCATGATCAGTGCTATTGGGTTTGACATGGCCGGTAAATTATTACTATCCCCAAGCATTTTCTTGCAATGCTGTCATTCTTTTTACTTCAAGCATTTATTGTGGTCAAGAGGCACCCTTTATGGCAACTTCAGCTGATATCTATTAAAATCTGTTGGCTGTTCAAAATTTGGATATATGTTTATGTGCTAGTTAGAGTAAAGCACTGATGTAGTATTGTTTTTAGCATAGAAGTAGTATTATTTTCAGCAAAGTGTGGTATAAAATATTTTTCTTGGGGATCTATGGAGTCCTAGAAATGAGAGGAAAGGATTGGAAATGGTCCTTTGATGGAAATTTTATAAAGATTATGAAATCCCCAATCCTACAAATATACATGAATGCCCTTCTACGAAATAGATACGGTGTGCTTTTACCCATAATACTTCATTAATCAGATCAATAGTAAATGACAAGTCCTACTAATTAACTCCAATAAACTTCTAGATTTGACTGACCTGTGGTGGCTTAATTATTGATGTTTGATGCTTAACACTTTGATTTTTTTACTACCTTTAATTACTTAGATCCTTGATTACAATACTAGACTTTCTACACCAGTTAAATACATAAAAATTAGCCCTTGTGTTACAAAAGAATCTAATAATTTAAACAGTAGGAACCTATGAAGCTTTGACACGACTAAGATGTCGCACTTCCCTGCTTCATACGTGTCTCTAACAGGGATACGCAATCGACACTGTGTTGGATACACTGTTTTGGGTCAAGCGCAGTTCTGTTCTTAGACACAGTAGTGGTCACATGGTCCACTTCTTGGACATGCCTATTACTCCCGATTTAGGAGAAACAAATATGAAAAAACTATATATCACAAATTTGATTCACAAAAGAATCACGCAAAAGAAGAAGAAAGAGGAAGAAGAAAAAAATAGTAAATTTTGAAGTAAAGGAGAAGAACTGTCTGTTGTGTTGCAGTTGCAGAAGAAGACGAAGTTTTGAAGTGAAGAAGAACCATTTGTTGTGTTGCAGTTGCACAAGAAAACGTTGCACACATGCAAAAAGAAGAAGAAAAGGAAGAAAGATACACAAAGAAGGGAGAGAGGTACATCAATTTTGCTAAACAAAGCTTTTTTTTATTATTATTTTATCCAAATCCTTTAATCATTATTCTACTATTTTATTCTTATAATTTTTTATATTGCATATTATTACATTTTGTTATAATTTATTTACATTACATTTGTTTTCAACAAGTAATGATTTTTTATTTAACTTTTATATTTGATTTCCATATTAAAGTAAATTTTCTATAATTAATTTATTTTTGTTATAGAAAATTAAGATGAATCAAGTTATGGAATAAGAAGATGAAACAAGACCTTTGTGGAGCTATGTTTCAAAGTCAAGAAATACTTCTGGTGGTGGAAATAATATGATGGGATGCACTATGTGTGTTATTTCATATAATGAATCTTATACTCTTGTAAGAGGTCATTTGTTAAAAATTAATGGGGAAGATTAAGAATTTCTCCAAGCATAATCTTGTCAAAACTTGTTGATAATTCAAAGAAAAAGAAAGGCACCCCTGTATTTGATGAAGCAAATCAGACAAACAATGGTTTTACTACAAAACTCAAAGGTTCTTTACAAGTTTTTTTCAATATTCAAGCTAGAGACACTCTTGATGGTCAATTGCGAGGATGTTTTACTTTTTTGGACTACCATTCCATTTGCCAAGAAGTCCTTACCATAGAAGTGTATTTTTTTATGATGTAATGGATATTTATAACCACAATAAATTGAGTGGTCATTTACTTTAAAAGAAAGATGTTATTTAGAAAACCTTTTGCAACCTATAAGAAATTCATGAAATTAGAAAGTTGTGCCAACTTGTAGTGATGTTTGGAGTGATCCTCAAATAAGATCTTTTATAAATTTCATGGCTATGACCTAGAGTGAACCAATGTTTTGGAAGTCAATAGATGGATCTAATGAGATAAAAGACAAACAATTTATTGCTAGACATTATATATGGGTATATATATATATATATATATATATATATATATATATATAAGAGATTAAAATACAATTTGTGTAGCAATAAAATTTTTGTCCTTTATCTCACCAGATCCATCTATTGACTTCAAAAACATTGGTCCACTCCTAGTAGTAGTTATGAAATTTATAAGTGGTCTTCTTTGAGGATCACTCCATCCATTACTAACAATCCTCACCTTTTCTAATTCCATGAGTTTTTATAGGTTGTAGAAGGTTTTCTATGTGACTTCTTTCTTTTAAGTAAAAAAACCTCTCAATTTATTGTAGGTCAACAATACATATCCGCTAAGATTAGAAGTATCAGCATAGAAAATGCACTTCTATAGTAAGGGCTTCTTGCCAAATGAAATGGGAGTTCTGAAGATTAAAACATCCTCATAGTTTCACAATCAAAATCAAGAGTATCTCTAGCTTGAATATTGAAAGAAGTTTGGAAAGAACCTTTGAGTTTTGGGTTAACACCATTACTTGCTTGATTTCTTTCTTCAAATACATGTATGTGGTGGAGGGACCCCTTTTTTTTTTCTTTTGAATTTTCTATTTTCAATTTTGCTTTCTAAACTCAACAAGTTTTGATGGGGTGACATTTGGACAAATTCTAACTCTTTTGTTAATTTTTAACAAATGAGTTCTTATTTGAGTACAAGATCCATTGAATGAAAAATCACAAAGTGTACTTGATCATATTATTTTCACTACAAGGAGTCTTTCTTAACCTTGGAACGTATCTCCACAAAGATTTTGTTTCATCTTTTTGTTCCACAACATTATTCATCTTAACTTTCTATAACAAAAAATAAATTAAATGTAAAAAATATTCTAGAATATGAAAATCAAATAAAAAAATCATGATTCAAATTTTAAATTGGAAAGAAACGTGATGTAAATAAATTATAACAAAAAGTAATCTACAATATAACAAATTATAAAAATAAAATAATATAAAAAGTTGTATATAATAGAAAAATGATTAAAGGATTTGAATATAATAATAAAAAAAGTTGTTTTTAGCACCCTGATGTACCTTTCTCCCTCCTTTGTGCATCTTCTTCCTCCTGTATCTATGCAATTTTTTTTTGCAACACAACAAACTATTCTTCTTCACTTCAAAATTTTGGTTTTTTTTTGTTACTTCCTCTTTTGTGTAGTTTTTCTGTGAATCAAATCTGTTATAGATTGTTTGTGCCTATTTGTTTCTCCTAAATCGGTGTGATATGTACCACTGCTGTGTCCAAGAACATAACCGTGTATGACCGAATATAGTGTATTTGACACTAGTTCGTGTTTCTGTGTCAGAGACACAACTGAAGCGGAGAAGTGCAACATTGTAGCTATGTTAGAGCTTCATAGAATATACCCCTCCATGGATGCCAACTGATATGTATGTCATTCCAGTCTGTTAAGAATCATCCTGCCAATATTCTTCAATGACTTGTGTATCAGAAGACAATTTGTGAAAATGACATTTGGAGAATAAATTTCTTCTTCTACTATATTTTTTCTTCATCTAGGAAATCTGTTGTTGAATCAATGGAAATCTGCTGGTCTATCTGCAGAAGGTAAGTTATTTTTTCTTGGTGGCTTCATCATCAGATATGCCATTACTGTAAAACAATGATTCTTTTGTTTGTTTTTGAATTTGAAGTAGGTATTTTGAAGGATAAAGATATTGAAACTCCAGTCGTATGCAATTTATTTGATATTAATGGGGAGGTAGCAGCTGGTGTTGCTAGTGTGGAAGCTCTTGTAAGTTGACCATTCAAGTATTAAGCTATCAAGTAATCTCCTAACTTAAGCAAGCTAAAAGATATGTCTTGAAACTTTTTTTGTAATGACGGCTGTGTTAAAAAACTGAAGCAAGGAAAACATATATAATACAATCATTATGTTGCAGGAAAAATATCTGACACCTGACTGGATCTTGCACTTCAGAAATTCTTTGCCTTCTGCTCCAGTGTTAATGGTGGATGCCAATCTGAGTCATCCTGCTCTTGAAGCTGCTTGTAAAAGTACATTGCATGCTAACATTTTAATTCTCTTTTTTTTCCCTCTCTCTGCTTGATTATGAACTCACCACAGATGTTGTTTTCCATTGCATAAATAAATATCTACATTCCTCAGTGGCGGCTGACATGGAGTGTCCTGTGTGGTTTGAGCCAGTATCAGTTACTAAAGCCAGAAGAATCAGTTTTGTTGTTGAGTATGTGAGTGCCGTGCTCTACACAAACTTGATATTCTTTATAAGATTTATCTCATGGTTTTGTTAAAGTTGGTTGTGGTTAATTGGGGATTGCAATAGTCTGAAGTAGTTGTTTAGAGTGGACAATTCACAGTATTTCATAATAACCCTGATTATCGTTGTAAATAGTTTTTTTTGTGTCATCAGCTTTCCTTACTTTGTCTGGAATTTTTGATTCTTGATATTCATCATCTTAATAATGATTATAATATGCACAAATTTAAATATTACCAGTATCACTAGTTTTCTTTAGATATATAACATTGTGGAATGTGCATATGATTTAACTCTATCAACGTCATAGGATAGCATTTGTGCTTTTCTGTAAAAAAAGTTGTTTTTGACACTTGTGAATATTTTGTGTAGGTGACTTTTGTTTCACCAAATGAAGATGAGCTTATTGCGATGGCAAATGCTTTATCTGGTTGTGATGAGTTTCAACCACTTAAAGAAAGTCAGAAAAAAAATATTTCAGTAATGTCTTTGTTTCAATTGCTGAAACCAGCAATATGGGTTTTGCTAGAAAATGGCATTGAAATGGTCCTAGTGACCGTTGGCTCTAATGGAGTGTTTTTATGCAATAAAGGAGGGCCTCGCCACTTTAAAAAGCATACAGAGAAAATAAATCGGACTGGTTTTGGTGGACAATTATACAAGGCTTTCATGCAAAAAAACCCACCTAGTCGCAGTTCTGGTATTTCAGAACTTAATAAAAGCTCTCATCTTTTTGCTGTGCATTTTCCATCTCTTGCGGCATCAGTTGTGAGGCTTACTGGTGCTGGTGATTGCTTAGTCGGTGGAATACTCGCATCAATTTGTGCAGGATTAGATATTATGCAAAGTGTGTCAGTTGGTATTGCAGTGGCTAAAGCTGCTGTTGAGGCTGAGGCTAATGTCCCTAATACTTTCAATTTATCGGCTATCGCAGGTAATGTTTTAGCTTTGTATTTTAGTTACATTTTGAAAGTTACGTAATGAATTGATTAGCATCCCTGATGACAAATAATTCATTTTTTATTAATTCTATTGCTTTTCTGTTTGGGGATTGGCAACCTACATGATGACTTGAATCAGTGTTTGAGAAATGCAAAATTCATATAAAGCCTAATAAGTATTTATTTGAAATATGGATCAAGATGTTAATGCACAGCAAAGAGATGTTGATAAAGAGTTTTTTGGTTGGGCAAAATTTTATGTTGTACACTACTTAATATAGTATTTCCTCTTCAATTATGGAGTAAGATTTTGGATGGTTTTTTTATTGATTGTCGGGTGCTTTTATAACCATTATGATGCCATCTTTTCAATTATAACCCTCTCTTTTCTTTTTTTTCTGTCTTGTGCAGAGGATGCTAAATCTGCATACTCCGGTGCCAAAGTTCTTTTCCACCAATCGATGTTGTAATTTTGAATGAGGATTATGGTAGATAAACAGCTTGAGTCCTCCTTTGCTCAGAAAAAAATGGTAACACCATCCAAAGGCTTATCGCATTGAAATATAAATTAATAACTATTTTTTGAATTTTTATTAAAGTTTTTAGATATAGGATTGTAGTTGATACACTTTTTTATAACATAACATTGGTATGCACTCGTATGTTGTACTTTATCATGTCATGATGTATATCTCTACTATGAGATATATACAAAAGAGTTACCAAAAGAAATTTGGTTACAATTCCATCTCCAACTGTTTTATTTATTTATTTATTTTTAATTCGGGTGAATAGTAAAACTATAAAACAACAATCGATACAACACAACGCAACAACAAAGAGAAAATATAACAACGAAGATGGAAAAAATAATGGAAACGACATGAACTAAACTAATAAATCAAACAAAACACGAAACTGTAACAACAGAGAAAAGCAAACACTGAAAATAGTGATGGAAACAGAGACAAAACATATAAAAAAATAGAAAATAAAATACAGAAACAAAATAGAAACACATTACTTCTTTCCAAATTGATAGAGAAAATTAAAAGCACAAAGTGAACAAATCTAAAATAGAATTAAGATCTATGAAAATAACAACAGATATTGATATTTACGAAGAAAGGCACAATCATATTTGTTTTTGACAATAACGTCGTTTTTATTTTGGATTAAATATGTTTTTGGTCCTTCAAGTTTAACTGAAATTTAAAATTAGTTTCTTTTTAAAATTTTTGATTAATTTAATCTTTTATATTATTTTAATCTGTAACACTCCATTTAATTAATAATGCTAATTAAAGGAAATGTCACACAAAATAATATTGAAAACAAATGACTGGAGTATAGACACTACTCCTTAACGATATAATACATGAGTTGTGGCCTTAAAAGAAAGTTGGAAATCCAGTCTAGAGAGACTAAGCAGTGAAACTTTCATCGAAATTGTATAATACAGTGTGAAATAACATAAAAATGAACTCATCAATCAAATTTGTTTATCTTGTAGGAGTTTTTTTTTTTTTAATTTTACTTTGTATTTTTATAGTTTGAATAGGTTTTATGCATTTATGAAAAATAAGATTGATTCACTATTCAACATTCAACCGGTTTCTAAGCATCATTATATAGGAGAGATGGTCGAGTGGTTCAAGGCGTAGCATTGGAACTGCTATGTAGGCTTTTTGTTTACCTAAGAACAGAAGTAGGGACTTCAGCAACTTCCTTTGGGGTAACTAATGCCACTCTTGGGTGAGAGACTCCGTAGTAGAGTAGCCCTCTCTCTTCACATAATGACTTTACCCATCTCTTAGTTGCAAGGTGGTGGCATTATCATCAATTAAGTGGTGCTCCAAGGCTGAAGGAGCAAGCAAGGGCTTAAGGATTAAGGCTGCCGGATACATATAATTAGTCGGATTCAGCGGATGCTTGCACTTGTGGTGGTCTTTCCTGCTCTATCGAGCTAAATGTTACCAGTGTTTCATCCCCACACACAAGGTTAGCCCCTAATGGGTTTCAGGCCTCTACTACTCTCACCACTCGAGTCAGCACGCTCTATGTGAGACTAACTGACTTTTTAGAGTGTTAGGATTTACCTTGAATCCTTACTAAATTATATAAATGGGGCACTACCATGAACTCCCACTAACAGGGGTCATAAAATTACGTCCCAACAAATTGAGGCACCACCATGAGGTCTCACTTAGAGGCTCATGGAATTATTTCACCAATCAATATAGGATCATTTCTCATGCCAATTCCATGCTACTTTTATAACCAATCCTTTCCATACATTTCATATGTTAATATCATCTTAAACTTATCCATCACAGACCTTAATTCATGTTACTCATGCATTTTCACTCAATTCATGCTCTTAAAGAGTAATCAATCCAAACATATAGCAAACCCCCAAAAACAGAGAAAGAAACAGAACAAATGCACCTTCTCGCCCAGTTCTCGTTCAGGCGGACGAGTCTCCCTCAGGCAAGAGGTTTCCCTCGCTTAGGCGAGCTCTCTTCGCCTAGGCGAGAACTTGAAAAGTGGAACAGTGGTGTTGTCGCGCTCTCTCGCTTAGGCGAGACCTCACCGCCTGAGCGAGATGGGCTCTCGCTCAAAACAGGAGCTCGTCGCCTGAGCGACAGCTCGCGCAACACCTGGGAGGGGTTTTCTGATACTCTCGCTTAGGCGAGCTCCACTCGCTTAGGCGAGATTATCAGATCTCCTCTACTGTTCATGCATGTCAGTACACAGATTCACCCAAACCAATGTGGAATATACATTCATATCAGGTTAAGCATCATACACACACCATAAGTACGAAACAGAACTGAAAAGCAAGCAAAACACATCCAAACTCGAAACCCTAGCTTCCCTTACCTAGAAAGGGCTAATAACAGATTGTGACCTCTAAGTCAATGAACCCAACAGCTTTAGGAGCAGATTTATGAACTGGAATAGCGGTACAGAAAGAGAGTGAGGTTACCACAATGAACCTTTGTCAGAAATACGAAAAATAAGATTATAGAGGAACTAGTATGAGCTGAGAGTTAACTTACGTGAAGTAGAGTAGGGGTTAAGGTAGCTTGAACCAGACTAAGGACTAAACTCTAGCAGAACCTCTGAGAACCTCAGTGGAGAGAAAAAGAGGAGTAAGCAAGCACTATTTTGCAAGAATGATAGAAGTGAGAGGGATTTGACTGCCTTAGGGTCCTTGTACACCCTATGAGCCAGCCCTTAGGCCCATTAGATTTTTGGGGCAACTCTAAAATATTAGGACTGGAACATAATCAAATTTGGTTAAGTTTATTTGATATTTTAAACGCGTTTTATGATAATATTTGAGTTAACATTGAAGCGAAAATATGTCAAATAGTGTAAACAATTAAAATACTATCATGATTGAAATGATAAATAAACTTAACAAAATTTGGTTAAAAGAAATAAATTCATGCATTTCTAAAAATAAAGGATTAAATTGGTCAAAAATGTTAAAGAGTAACTAATTTTAAATTTTATTTAAATTTGAGGACCAAAACATATTTAACCCTTGTATTTTCAATGTTGTTTTTAAATTAACGTATTTAAGTTTTTTCTGCACTTTTGCGATATAATATATAATCTAGGTCAATTGTGAAATTACACATGTATATTCGATCTTCATTTCCAATGTTTTGTAAAAATTAGTTTTGGGGTTTTGTTTAGAACACAGTAAAAATGAAACGTACGAAAAAGAAGAAAAGGATTCAGTATATGTCATTAGAGGAAATTTAATATGTTCTGACTTAATTGTGGTTTCTAATCTTAACTTTAAAAAAAACTCGTAGAAAATAACTTAGGATTATATTAATTTTGAAACCTTGAGAATGTTGAATGTAGGATCATACAAATGAATTCCGACAAAAGTAATACTACTGAAAATAATTATGTATAGTAAATCCAATTTATTATTATTAAAAAAATAATTTAAAAACTGAAAAATAAAACATATTAAAATTGTTTTCAATATACAATAAACTTATAAATATATCTATATTATAAAACACATGTCAGCAATGTAAAATATAAATTTTAAACTATGTAAACAAATTAAATAGTTTAAATAAATTTACCAAGAAATGTGAACATTCTTGAATTGAATATTAACGTATAAAATTTGATATTAACATAATGAGTACGAAATGTTTTTAATAATTTGAGCTGAAAGATAAAAAATAAAAAAAAAATAAAAAACTTAGCGGAATTTATGAGATTAAGTTTTATCAAATTGTCAAGAAACAATTTTATGAGATAATTTGAATTTTGAGATCACATATAAGTATGAAATTCTGTAGATATTTAATTTTACAAACTTTTAAGTTCTGACTCGTTCAGTTTTTACAAGAAATACACAGTGATGAGAATTAAAACATACAAGTGAAGAAGAATTTTCATTTTAGAAATCTTTTATTGGAATATGTTGAAATTCTTATGGTAACAGTAAAGATTCAGAAAATGTCATTTTAAATTCTCATGGTAACAGTAAAGATTCAGAAAATGTCATTTTAGAAATTATATGATAGAATTTAAAAATACTGATACTCGATAATTTTAATAATAAAAGGTTTTAATATAAATTAAATAGTTATAAATGAGATTGTATGATCGATTCTTGTGACAAATTCTTTAATTTAGATCGACCCATTTTTTTGTTTATATAAGTTGAGTTTTAATCATTTTTTTTTTTGTTCTAGTTTTATTTCTATTTTTTGTTGCATGTGAGTCTTCGTCCATTTACAGACGTCTTTTCAATTATCAATGATCATAATGGTATGTCTTGGTCATTTTTGTGTTGTTCCTAGGTATAGATAGAATATCCTGTGGAGCTAAAGGTGTTTTAATGTCTCTAAGTTTGTTGAACAATTTTAACAAGTAAGGAAAGCTAGTGCTTATCTATGTGTGTGAGTTTATCAATTTAATGTTTGCATGTTATTGCCTTTGAGAATGTAGATTTGGTTAGTTATGATGAATCTGATTTGATTTGTGTGGTTTGGATGATTGTTTTAAGCTTGAGTGTTTTAGTTGATTTTGTGTTGATTGAGGGAATTAGATTCTGAGCAATTTAGCTAATTGGTACGGGCTTAATATTTTAAAATTGTTTTTGACCAAGGCACTAATAGGGGAGTACCAAATTGATCAATTGAACATGTCCCATTTTCTCCAAATCACAAATTTTCATCAGCTAATAGTTGATACAACACTGATCGGTGGCTAACTAGCGCTCTGAGCGCCAGTCTCATTGTGCAGGTCTGGAAGCATTTTAGTTATAAGCTGTTGAGCACCATGGTTTGCGAATGTTATGGCACTGAGCGCCATCTTTGCATTACATATCTGGAGCATTTTAGCTCAAAGATGTTGAGCGCCAAAAAGTGTCGTTTAGTGTTGCCTTTTTGCGAGAAGAAAGGGCATTGAGCGCCACCTTTTTGTGAGAGGTGTGGAGCTAAGCGCCAATTTGTATGTTAGCTTTGTTTTCTTTTTTAGTTGTTTCATGTTATGAAGTTGAGGTATGTTTACAATGTTCGTTATTATTAATTGAGCTGATAGTATGGTTGTGGATATGTATGATGGTGGTGTTTAGGGATTTTCAAGGAAAAATTCTTTGTGGTGATAAGATTAATGTATGTCTTGACATAGGAGATGTTAGTATGGAGTTATCCTAAATTCTAATAATCATTCACATTCAAATAAAGTAGAATGAGTTATGTGGTGAAAGTCGCAAGAGATCCTAGTCTTTGAACTTATTTGGGTCTTAGACACTAAAGGGATTAACCTTGTGAGTAGTAGGATGATAACTACTTTGTTTAGGGTTCTACAAAGCATAAATACTATTGCAAATGCACGCCTCCTCCCGTGAATTTTATGTCAATGGCATATATTTAAATAATTGAGTTTAGAATCATCTGTTTTGTGTGCATATTCATTCTTTGTATTTTAGTCATATTTAGTTTGTGTGCGTGTGAATATGTATATATATATATATATATATATATATATATATTTTATGATTTGTTGATGTTAGGTTAATTCTTTCCTACTCTAACTTATTCTTTTATCTGCTTTGTGTTTTCTTGTATTGTCGTCTCCTTCTTTTACGATGATCACCTATTCAGTGAGAATAGATGAAATTGCAGGTTTATAGACACTTTTAAAAAATAATAAGCCATCAATTAGAGGAGTAAAAGGTCTCATAAAACTTTAATTTTTGTTAATTTTTATATAGAACTTATTGATTTTGAATATGATGAAATGTTCTCTATTTTTAGTTTAAAGCTATAGAAATGAAATGTTATAGTAACTTGCCAATATTAAAATGTTTTTATTTAGTTAGCTGAAAATACTATTAATGAATTATCAATGAAAATTAATTCTTGACTAGTACTATCCATTTTAGCTCTTTCAATTTATGATAATACTGTATGAATTATTTATAGATAATTACTTATGAAGTTGTATACATATTTCAACTTAAAAATATAATATTATATTTATACTAATGTGAACAATTTAACTTTTAATTAAAATTACAAATAATAAATTCATTTTATCATTTTTTATGTTTATAATAAAAACTATATAATGTAATTATATAAAAGAACAATCAATTACAATAGAAAAATCATTTTCAATACAATATTCTGACAAATTGTAGTCATTGTCAAAAGTTCTTTTACTTCTTCACTTCTCTTTTCTCACACTTTAACTTTATAATAAAAAAATCATGCTCGAATAAATAAATTGTTTAATTTCTTTAACTAAAATTATGCTTACTATCACAGCTTCTTCAGTTAAAAAAAAAAAAAAAAAAGTGGAGCCATATACTCTTCAACACAACTGCAATAAGAAAGGAAAAAAATAAAGCCATATTTAAAAATGCACCTTCAATTAAAAAAAGTAAAATCCTATTTGTAAATACAACTTTAATTAAAAAATAAAAAATAAAGGCCAACTAGCAAGTACAAATACATCTTCGATTAAAAAAATCGTAAACTTGTTCTTGTAAATACAAATACAATTAGGGTAAGAAAAAAAAGTCTAAAATCATTGAAGTAAGGATTGTATGTAAAGTCATGGTTCCAAATTCCAATCACTTTTGACCCATATCCATAACTTTTTCAAAATCTACCCATTTCAGAAAAATAAAATTACACGGATTCCATAAATTTTCCCAACACTTCTCTGACTTTTGATTCATTATGACTGGTTTTTATAGCAATACGTACGAACGAAAAAAAAACATTAACAAAAATGAAATGGTGACAAGAGATAGCATCAATAACAAATATTGGTGACAGCTAAAATACTAAATCTAAAACATTTGCAACCGTAATTCATATTACAGTTCTAAAAATTACTATTAGTTTTTAAATGAAATAAGTTTGTTCTATCAATTATTCATGCATAACAAGTTCATTGTCTTTTGCAATTTTCAAGTAACTACTTTTTGAATTATTTTATTTATAACTTCTTTTATTTTCTTATATCATAGCTATTTATCGAGAACATCTATTGAAAATCACTTATTCAAAACTCTTAAGATTGATTTTAACTATCAAGATAATTTATTTCAAAGTTTCGAAACATAAAGTTTTCTCAAATCATATGAGGGTGTCCTATCTTGAATTTTATAAATAATTCTTATGAAATATAGCTTTAGCTTCTTATGTTTTAACATTACTAAAATAAATTATTTCCCTTTCCAAGCAAATTTCATATTATAACACAATCATAATATCTTAATATCTTCTCAACTCATTGTATATAAAACTTAAATAAACACACACACACACTTTATTAAAAAGATTAAATTTATGTATTTCTAACATTTGTGGACTAAATTAAATCAAAATTTTAAAGAGTGACTAATTCTTAATTTTACCTGAAAGTCAACTAAAAATATATTTAATTCTATAAATAATTAACACATATATGCATAATACATGTGT